>OIXX01000377.1_pt1 | contig 28797 bp, 24 predicted proteins | sample 1588161 | NCBI WGS metagenome assembly OIXX01 (sample SAMN03283274) | human gut metagenome | biome: human-associated habitat; material: feces | host: Homo sapiens | place: Peru | collected 2012
TGTCTGCGCCGCCATAACTTTGCAAAGTAAAAAGTTAGAGGGACTTACATAGAAACGCAGTCCATAAAAAACGAGGTCGAAGAAGAAATGAGGATAACCTTTAGGTAAAATAATAGCTATGCCAGGGCATAGCTATAGAGTAACATAGGTATATAATACCATACCTATATATGTGCATATAGGCATAGATATATACATATATAAGAACATAGGTATGCAATACTATAGGTAAATAGATATATAGTAACATATTCAGATACCCATCGGAGATACCTCTTGCCCCGGTGAAGCTGAATGGTTCAGCCGGATGTTGCGACCGATGAGGGAGCAACCGCTAAGGCAAAAAAGTTAGCCATTAAGAAAAACACCCAATGGCTAACAACTGACAACTACATTATATATTTAGGACAAAATTTGCAAATTCCTCACCCGATAAATGTTCATCCACCTTATCACCATACTTCTGTTTTTGTTTCTCATAGAAATCCTCAGTCGTTGCCATAACAACGTTTCTATCAACAAAAAACTCATTATTGAAATCACTAGTATAGATACTACCAATACAAACGCTATCTCGCATTTCCTTAAGGCTTTCTCTATCTAGCTCTCCAATTTCTCGTGGCAATTCAACATCAGAAAGATATACATCTTGATATCTGTTAACCTTGCAATCTTCTTTTGGAACAAAGATACTATCGTTAGTCCAATCAATATCTTCGGGCGTTAGCTTTTCCAAATCCAAGATAGCATAATGGTCGCCATATTCATCGGTAATTGTAGATATAACACGTTCATCATCCTCGCTCCACTTATAGGAGAAGTCTTCTTTTAACAATTCATTGCTGGCAATAGTAGTCTTGATGCCGTTATCAAGAACTATCTCGGTACCCTTTTTCAGCAAACAAAAATCATTCTTCATACTCTTGAAAATTAATCGTTATTATTTCCATTCAGCTCACCATTTAAGGCGAGCTGAATTGATTTGTCACAAATTCAAGTTTTATGCAGTCTTTGCAAGCTTATCTGCATATTTCTTATGAAGATATTCAAGAAGGAGGTTCTTAAGGACATTCACCTTATCATCTTCATCATATCGGAAATAACGTGGAACATTATCACCATATCTGTTCATTTCAAACGCTTTACCGTGATATTCACCAGCAGCAAAGAACTCATTAAAAGGAACGCAAAGAGTTCTGTCTGTATCATCCATTTGGAAATAAACCCTAACGAACAACTTGCCTTTGCAGTAATCAACACCATAGATAGTGCTATTCCAGCCGTTACCAGCCTCTCGTTCGTTGGAAAGATTCAATCTCTTGTCACGAGAGTATTTCTTTACCAAATTATTGTCTTTATCAGTCTTGTATGTGTAGTCTTTGTATCCTACCTCCTTAACGCATCTGAGGATAGTATCGTAAGTAACACCCTTAATCTCCGAAGAGGTCAAAGCATTAACCATATTCACCTTGTTCACTGCGTTCATTCTGCTAAAAATAGCAACATTGATGTTCTGTCTCATACTTGTAAAGTTTAAAATATTAATAAAAAAATATTCTGGTTAAACCAGTTTCACGCCTTTTTCAAGGCTTCTCGTTTCTTTCGATCCGAGATTTTTTTAAGTTTCATTCCGGAAAACCAGATCACTTAACCTTTTTACGTGCAATATAGTATGGTGGTGCTCCAAAGACAGAAAACCAAGGAATATGGGCAAATATTTTAGGAAAGCCCAAATCTCTGATTTGTGGAAGGAGTTCCAAAAATATTTTTCCATATAGTGGCTGTGCCCGGTCCTTGGAGTCTGTCTGCGCCGCCATAACTTTGCAAAGTAAAAAGTAAAGAGATTCTAGGTTGGACAAAACTGAAAAAATGAGGTCGAAAAAAGAAACGAGGATTTTTAAATAGGTATAATTTAGAAAATAGACAAATATAAGATAGTTATAATAACCATTTATCATGAGAAAGAAAAGGGGATGAGCTGCATATAGACACCCCATCCCCAAAGAACACAAAACTTATATTGGATATAAAAAACAAATGCAGAAACAAGTTCCACTTTATTCTTGAACACAGAGAACACTTCCTCTGGCCAAACGACTGTTGTCGTTGGAATTATCCACGGTTAATAACCGATTACTCTGTAACGATGGTACATCCAGTGATACCATCACTTTCAAGTTGAGCTTTGAACTTGTTTATGGTCGATTCATCGCAACCCACCATTCTGATGACCTTGAGTTTTTTGCAACCGTAGAACATGCTACCCATATCTGTGACGTTGCTAGTGTTCCATCCACTTAGGTCCAAAGATGTGAGGTTCTCGCAGACATTTAACATGCTACACATATTAGTAACGTTACTTGTGTCCCATCCGCTTACGTCCAATTTGGTGAGTGAACGGCAGAAGCCGAACATGCCGAACATATTGGTGACGTTGCTAGTGTTCCATCCGCTTACGTCCAAAGATGTGAGGTTCTCGCAGCCCCAGTACATACCGTCCATATCTGTGACGTTGCTAGTGTTCCATCCACTTACGTCCAATGAAGTGAGTTTGGAGCAATTTAGGAACATCTCCTTCATGTTGTTGACGTTGCTAGTGTTCCATCCGCTTACGTCCAATGAGGTGAGTTTATTGCATCTGGCGAACATACCGTCCATGTTGTTGACGTTGCTAGTGTTCCATCCGCTTACGTCCAATGAGGTGAGTTTGGTGCAGTTGTCGAACATGGCGTACATATTAGTAACGTTGCTAGTGTTCCATCCACTTAAATCCAACGAGGTGAGTGCGCTGCATCTGGCGAACATACCGCCCATGTCGGTAACGTTGCTTGTGTTCCATCCGCTCACATTCAATGAGGTAAGGCTGTTGCAGTAGTAGAATATGCCGTACATATTGGTGACTTTGCTAGTATTCCAACCGCTTAGGTCCAAGGTGGTGAGTGAGCGACAGTCCCGGAACATGCCTGTCATGTCGGTGACACCCTTGAACATAGCAGCCGGCACACTCCAATTACCACTGGCATCGGGGGTAACTTCGTAACTAGTACCGTTTTTTCCGCCCAGTTTATAGGTGAATGCTTTTGTGGCGGTACCACTGATGACCTTTTCCGGAATATCCACATCTTCCGCTGTCCAATCCCCCATATTTACAGAAAGCTTGATACCCTTTCCGGAAATGATGAGGTTGCCATCAGCATCCTGTCCAGCACCATTTGAGAAGTCAAGAGTATAGTTGTAACGCTTGCCCATCTGCCAGACATCACCAATACCAACATACGCCCATTTGTCAGAGCACAAAACCTTGCCACCCTGCATGGCGATGGAAACCTTCAGTGCGATGTAAGCACCATCAGCAGCCTTGTTGGCAGAGGTCAAAGCCTGAGGAATAAGCATAAAAGGCACATTACCCTGATCCTTGAAATCCTTGACATCAGAAGAAAGTTCAACAGCACCACTCTCCCATTCTGTAGTATAACTACCGGTCTGAGAATCCTGAGTCCACGAAGCATCAGTACCATCACCACCAGTAGAAGGGAAAGAGAAAGTACTCTTGCTCATGACATTTCCAATCTTTACACCCGAAACCTTGACGGTGTAAGCCTTGTTGTCGTTCTTGGCAGCAACAGTAATCTGAGAAAGTGCATGCTTGAACTTGATATCAACGCCGTCCGTACCATTTTCTTCCAGATTACCCTTGGCATAGGCATAGATGAAATCCTTCTGTCCTGCAGCAGCAGCGTTCGGCGAGAAGTTCTCCAACTTCTGGAACTGGTGACCAATGCTGAAAGAGGCTCCATCAGCATCCTCAGTCGTAGCCATCTTGCAAGGTTCAGCAGGAGCATAGGCATAGAAGTTCAGATACTCAGAAGAAGTCGGCCAGAAGAAGTTACCATCATTGGTACTCCAGGCCCCATCAGCCTTGGTGTAAGCGACATTCTCCATGTAGTTGTCCGCCCCAGGAAGAAAAGCCGTAACCTTGAAAGCATCAAGGTTATCGATGGTAGTCTCCACGGCACGAGAAGAAGCAGCGTGAGGCACAGTAGGATTAAGCAGGATGGAGCGGTTAGAGATTCGCCCCCCCATAACATCCTGCTCATTTGAACAGGAAGTGACCAGCATCACCGATGCGAGAGCCACGTAAAGACATTTTTTCTTATTCATTACCATATACATATTATATATAAAATCTATGCAAAGGTACATCTATTTGATGTTAATTTAGAAAAAGAAAAGTACTACCTTTTATTTTAACACTTTCAAGTGAAAAACAGCCGTTTTAATGGCAAAAGCCGCCTAAAAGTGTTAAAAAACGAGGTAGCGAGTTTAAAAGCAAAGACAGCACCTCTTACCAGAAATGCTGCTTTGCTTATATATATAAATAGGTGTAACTGGTATTTATCTCTGTCTTTCAAAGAACTTAGTCTGTTTCTTTGTCTTGTTTACGACCTTTATCTGTATGGTACACTTTACCGGAACAGAAGAATCAAGATTAGCCATAAGCTGCGCAATAATCTCTTCGGCATCCACGTAACCCTTACCTTCACATTTGGCAACGACTTCACCCATATAGAAAGCTTCTGCTTCCAATTCTACCTTGTCATCTATCTTATCGAAGCTGGTAATCTTATTTCTGGAGAGGCGTTTACTTTTCTCATTAGTAAAGAAGACCTTCTCCACAACACCCTCATTTAGTTCCCACGCTCTGGAAAAATCCGGCTTGACATATCCCATAGTGACCTTGTGTGCACTGACGTGATTCATTGCAAAGCCAATTTCCTCGTAGTTGGCACCAACATTATTTTGAGCAATCGTTGCCCAAGTATGGCGAAATGTATAAGGCGTATAATGTACACCTTCCGGCAAAGCCAGCTGATCCTTACATATCATTTTCAAATAGTTGTGCATCAAGGAATTTAATCCGCCAACAGTACGATTTTTGTGGAAGTTAAAGAGATAAGGATCATCTTCCTCTGTTTTATATCTTTCAAAGGTAGGAATCAACATATCAGGTACTTTCATTTCTATGTATGCATGATCTTCACGGCGACCCTTGGTCTTTCTTCTCTCATAATGCAGGATTCCGTCAAAGAAGCTACTCTTCTGCATATAATAAAGGTCAACCACGTTGATACCGGCAAGACAGAGCATCATCTTACAGATGTCAATCGTCATCTGAGCCTTTTCGTTCTTTGGCTCCAAGGCAAAGAAGACACGGCACTCTTCCATCGTGATGGCACGTTTGTCAGCTCTATCTATCTTAGGTATCTTAACCTTAATCCAAGGGTTGTTCTGGATATATACTATGTTGTTGTCATAGTCATTATACTGCTTGATACCTTCCTTGAATATCTTTCTTATCAAGGTTGGATAGGAAAACTTGGCCGCACGGCTCTTATTCAAGCTACGGATCCACCCCTCGACAAACTTAACCGTAAGCTGACAAAACATAACATTATCACTTTCAGCATACTTCTCCAGATTGCTTAATGCCAGTTCATAAGAATAGACCGTGTTGGGTACAAGAGTGTCATAGAGTGTATTGATGTATTCTCTGGCAAACTTTGAGAAGCTGATGTCCTGATTACTCATTTCTACATAGTTCTTCACTTCTTCCAAAGTCCAGGAACTTATATCCACATGATTGAGTCTCGTAATCCATTCGTTGATTATAGACATAAGAGAGTTGAGAACAAAGGTATCCTTGATTTCCTTTGTTCCTGCAACCAGACCTTTCTCATTAACCAACTTGTCGGTCTTGATATAACATATTCTTCTGTTGTGCGTCAGTCTGATATACACCGTATAGAAACCATCTTTACGTTTTTTCTGCACAACTATTTTAAATGTAGCCATACTCTAAACTATTTCTAAATTTATAGGAATGTAATGCACATTCTACCGTGCAGAACGTTCCACAAAAGCCGTTAATATTTAAATAATATTAAAAACAAATCTCTAAATAACTAATAATCAGCCAGTTGCAAAATAAGAGGAATTATTTCCCTGCAAAGTTAGCAAAAAAGATTCTTATTACAAAGTTTTTTACTATCTTTGTGCCCAAAATAAGCAAATAAATAGAAATTTTAAGATTTAGGAAACATGGTTAGGAAAACAATATCCTGTATGGCTATCGCCGTAGCAGCCATACTAGCAAGCGCTTACACCCTTACGGGATGCCAATCTCATCAGGGTGACGAAGACCAGCTGGAGAATGACATCGATTCATTCGCCACCTACTACTTCAACTGGCAGTTCCCCAAGACTCTGAAGTACTGCACCCAGAGTTCGGAACCCTGGCTCCGCTATGCTGCCAGCAACGTGCATCAGGCGGATGTAGATCTGCTGCGCACCAAGGCTGAGGCTGCCACGATAGAAATCAACGACATCGACTTCAGCGACGACGGAGTGAACGCCACCGTCAGCATCACCGCATATAATTTTCTGCAGATGGACACCATCGGGCAGGAAGCCCACCTCGTAGAAGAGGCCGACTTCCACCTGCCGATGCGTATCGAGAACGGGGTATGGAAGATTAGAATGGTAAACCTACCGCGAAGTGAAAGGCGAAATCACGACTGAGCTTTGGGTGAATAATCGCCCAATGCTCATCCCCACTCTCGTAGGCAGGATTGATTGCCTTCATACCCATATCGAACCGGAGGATGAAATAATCGAAGTTCAACCTCAGACCCATACCATACGCCGCAGCAATCTGCTTGTAGAACTTATCTAACTTAAACTGTCCGTTAGGCTGCTCATCATATTTTCTGAGCGTCCAGATATTACCTGCATCCACAAACAGGGCACCTTCGAATTTCCAGAACAAAAGAGTGCGGTACTCGGCATTCAGGTCGAGCTTCATATCACCCGTCTGGTTGATGAAGTCGATGCGTCCGTCATTGCCCTTATATCCGCCAGGTCCCAGCTCTCTTACGCCCCAGCCTCTCACCGAGTTGGCACCACCCGAAAAATACCGTTTCTCGAAAGGCAGCACCTTGCTGTTGCCGTAAGGATACGCCACGCCGATGCCTGCATGCAGCGCCAGCACATTGCGGTCGTCGAAGCGCACCAGATGGGTATAGTCGAAATCAGCCTTGGCATACTGGGCATAGGCGATATTGATGAAGGTACGCTGTCCCTGAGAATTTATCTTGAAATTCAGCGCCTTGGAGAAAGCGCTGAGCAGATTGCCCGAAGACTCTACATTCAGTCGGAAGGCATCTATCCCATCGCTATAGGTCAATCCGAATCCCATCTTCATGATGAAGATATCCTCGTAGTTATAGCGCAGGATGGCATTTCTGTTATCTACATCATCCAGATAGTCGCGCTTGAAAGTCTCTGAAATCCAAGGCATATACACATAGTTGAGGTCGAGCAGGTCGAATCGCCAGTTGAGATGATGGCGGGGTTCAGCCCAGCGGTAGCGCCATGCCATGGAGAAGACGCGACGATGGAACTCCGGACGGTTCTGGAGGTCCCAGGCCACCGAATACTCGGTATTGGCAGTCTGTCTTCTTCTGAAATTCTTAGACAGCAGCGGTGCCACGAAGCGTGGGAACACCAGCTTGCTCTCTATCGAATACTCCTGATAGTTCTGGTCCTGATAGCCCTCCAGTCCGGTGATAGCCTCGTAGGCACCACGCAGCTCGATACTCAGCTGTTCGCTACCCCGGAAGAGGTTTCTGTTGGTATAGGTGAGCGAAGCCGCAGCACCCAGGTCACCTGCCGTATTGGTTCCTTCCGGCTGGAAGGAGATGGTAGAAGGCTTGTTGGTGCTGATCTGGATATTGCAATCGAGCTTTCCGCTATCGGGAGCTTCCACGAATCGGATATTGGTATATTTCACCGCCTGCAGGCGTGCGAAATTATTATACGTACGTTGCAGGGCAGAGGCGCTGTAGGGACTTCCCTCCTTCAGGGCAGTGGCATTCAGGAGCACCTGATGGCGCAGGTGGATGCGGTCGCTGTCGTTGCTGAGATAGTTGATCTTCCGGATCTCGTATCGAGAGTGCGGGGTTTCCGGCGCATTACTGTTAGCCTTGTAGTTCATCAGATGCAGGGTAACGCCGATGTCTTTGCTGCCCGTGATGGTATCTGCAGAAAAGTGGATGAAATCCTTGTTGAAGCGGAAGTATCCATCATCAATGAGGAGATTGGAAATACGCTTGCGCTCATTATCCAGCGCCTCTACCGTGAAACGCATTCCCGGCTTCAGCATCTGGTTATCAGGATTATCCAGCTGCAATCTATCCTGTATGTTTTTATCCTCTATGTCATACTCCACCTTGCCGATGAAGAACGGCTCACCGGGATGCAACAGATAAGTGGCATCCAACTTCGGTGCTTTCTTCCGCTTCCTGGTTCCGGCATTCGCCCAATCCTCTCCGTGAACGGTGGTATAGAGGGATACGCCAGCATGCAGGAATCCCTGGTTCTGCATCGCCGTGAGCAGGTCCTGGCAAGTGAGTCGAGCCTGGATGGAATCATAGATGACGGGCTTCTTGCTGAACGGGTTTTTAAAGAGTGCAAAGAGCTTTGGCTTCTCTTTCTGTCGCACATACTGCTTGAGCGCCCCTGCATCATATTCCGCAGAGTCGCTCTTCACTTCCACCTTATTTAATATATACTCCCCCTCCTTCACATACTTGCTGGCTGAACATCCAGCCAGAAGCAGTGGCAGGGCGAGTACTGAAATCTTCTGTATTTTCACGAATCTAATCCTTTTAGATTGCAAAGATAGTGTAAAACGAAGAAAATACAAAATATTTAGCACTTTTTATTTTGTATTGTCTGCTTTTTATGCTACCTTTGCATCCATTAAAGATTAGAAACAACAACAAATGATTAGCAAGAATAAGATAAAATACATTCGTTCGCTCGAACTGAAGAAGAACCGCAACAAGGAAGGAAAGTTCGTGGCGGAAGGTTTCAAGGTAGTAGATGACCTGCTCGCCCTGCAACCTGCCGACCTCATTGTGGCAACCCAGGAGTGGCTCCACGGCAAGCACCTTGCGGATCAGACTGAAGTGATAGAGGTGACCGAGGAGGAGCTGAAGAAGGTGAGCTTCCTGCAGCATCCGCAGCAGGTGCTGGCTGTATTCAGACAGGATACCGGCTGCAATAAGCAGGATTCCAACAACTCTCAGGAAGAGGCGGAGGAGAAGAACTTCGGCTTTTCTAAAATCAACACCCAGGAACTGAGCCTCGCCCTGGATGGCGTACAAGACCCAGGCAACCTGGGCACCATCATCCGCATAGCCGACTGGTTTGGCATCACCCACATCTACTGCAGTCAGGATACTGCCGACGTGTATAACCCGAAGGTGGTACAGGCCACGATGGGCAGCATTGCGAGAGTGAAGGTGGAATATGGCAACCTGCTGGCTCTGGTGGAGTCATTGCCGGCAGATGTTCCCGTATATGGCACCCTGCTCGATGGCGACAACATCTATCAGCAGCAGCTGGAAAACCGGGGACTCATCGTGATGGGAAACGAAGGAAAAGGCATTTCGCCTGCCCTTGTCAAGAAGGTGAACCGAAGACTGCTCATCCCGAACTTCCCGGAAGGAAGAGCCACAGCCGACAGCCTGAACGTGGCTATCGCTACAGCTATCACCTGCTCAGAATTCAGAAGAACTAAATCATTATAGTTATGGAAGTAAATGAATTATTTAAGCAACGCAGCATAACTGCCTGCATGAAAGCATCCTACAATACCGTAACGAGCGATATCCGTTCGCTCGTCAAGCAGACATGGATTACTCACGTGCCTTTCGCAGTATTGCTGGCAATCGTACTCTACTTTCTCCTCCCCAACAAGTCGCTTCACGATTGGGGAGAAGCGAATCCGATGGCTTCATTCATCCTGCAAACCATCATCTACGCAGCCACCCTCGTGATGGCGGCAGTATCATTCTGGCATCTCCTGCCCCACAAACAGCTCTGTCCTCAGGGCGAAAAGCGCAAGCCGGGCAAATCGCTGGTCCGCATCCTCCGCCACTTCGGAGGCTTCCTCATGACCTGCTTCCTGGGCATGATGATAGTAGGCATCGCCACCTTTATCGCAGCCGTGCCTACCATCATCCTCATCATCGCCCAGCTCTACTCACAGTTGGGTGCACTCCAGGGCGATCCGCTCGGCGTACCGGGCTATTTCACCCCACTCCTCTTCCTCGTCTTCACCCTCACCAGCCTGCTCATCATCTATGCCCTCACCTGGCTCGGCATCGCACTGGCTTACCAGTATGCATCCTACAAGGTGCAGGATGAGGAAAAGAAAAAACTGAAGGAGAGTCAGCAGCAGATGGCTGTAGCCGGCATAGAGCAGATGGCTACAGAAATGGCTGCAGAAGAAGAGGAAAACAAGAAGTATTAATCATATTAACATAAAAGAGATAGAAAGAGACATGAAACAGACAAGATTACTCTTCATCGACCGCGACGGAACCCTGATTCAGGAACCTGCGGACGAACAGATTGACAGCTTCGAGAAGCTGGTATTCACCAAGGGCGTATTCCGCAACCTCGCCTTCATTACCCAGCACACCGACTACGAGCTGGTGATGGTGAGCAACCAGGACGGATTGGGCACCGACTCCTTCCCGGAGGATACCTTCTGGCCTGTCCACAACTTCATCATCCAGACCCTGGAGAGCGAGGGCATCCACTTCAGCAAGCAACACATCGACCGCCACTTCCCGGAGGATAACTCGCCGATGAGAAAGCCGGGCACGGGCATGCTGACCGAATACATCGACAACCCGGCCTACGATATGGCAAACAGTTATGTAATCGGCGACCGTGAAACCGATGCCCAGCTTGCCGAGAACCTGGGTTGCAAGAGTCTGATTCTCGGAAAAGACGGCATGGACTGGGATAAGATTGCTGAGATTCTCTTTGCCGGCGACCGCATCGCTGAGGTGAAGCGCACCACCAAGGAGACGGATATCTACATCAAGGTAAATCTCGATGGCAGCGGCAAATGCGACATTTCTACCGGTCTCGGTTTCTTCGACCACATGCTGGAGCAGATAGGCAAGCATGGCATGATGGACCTCACCATCCATACCAAGGGCGACCTCTATGTGGATGAGCATCATACCATTGAGGATACGGGTATCGCCCTGGGCGAATGCCTGCTGCAGGCGTTGGGCGACAAGCGTGGCATCGAAAGATACGGCTACAGTCTGCCGATGGATGATTGTCTCTGTCAGGTGGCATTGGATTTCGGTGGCCGTCCATGGCTGATCTGGGATGCAGAGTTCCATAGAGAGAAGGTGGGCGAAATGCCAACCGAGATGTTCAAGCATTTCTTCAAGAGTCTGAGTGATGCAGCAAAGATGAACCTCAACATCAAGGCTGAGGGCGAGAACGAGCATCACAAGATAGAAGGCATCTTCAAGGCGCTTGCCCGCTCGCTGAAAATGGCGGTGAAGAGAGACATCTATCACTTCGAGCTTCCTAGCTCTAAGGGAATGCTGTAATCAATTGATAATTGAATAATAAAAGCCCGACAAGATTCGCTGAATCCTGCCGGGCTTTTATTATCAGAACTTAAGTCATGATCAGAACTTTGTCATGAACTCCACAACAATCTTATCCTTTTCTGAAGTCTTGGCAATGCCACCCTTGCGATAGAAATACTTCTCGTAGTTGATACGGATATCAGAGATGAATGGCTTGGCAAGGCTCAGGGTTACACCGCCCGTAACACGATGGCGCTTGTAATCATTGATCTTCAAGGCACCGAGTTCGGTATCAGAACCGCCATATCGGGTACCATCGCTGTGGTCGCTCATGAAATCATATCTTGCCAATGGCGAAACCTTCCTGATGATGCTCTTGGGATTAGCCACCGGAATGTCATAGCATACGAAACCATCAAACGCATGCACATCGTGGAAGGCATCCTTGCTGTAATGCTTGTAAAGATACTCAGCCTCAGCAATGAAACCGCCCTTGTGGAAGGTGATACCACCATCATACATCGTTACCGTGACATCAGACGGTTTGATCTTCTGGGTACTCAACACCAGGTTCACATTCGGAAAGAGGAACTGAGCCTTGGCAGAATAGTTGATGCCCTTGGTCCAGTAATCCTTCTGGTTGGTCAAGCCCGAGCCATTGAAGATTCCGGCATTCACCACGATAGGGAAACCAACATTCCAGGTGTATCCGATTTCAGCGCCCACGTCGCGCACGTTACCCACCTGCTTGGCAATGAACGAACGGTTGGCAAAGTACTGCTGATGAGGAGAACGGTGAGCATCGATGGTGAATGGCACACGTTCCTGACCGATGGTGAACTGCAGGGTCTTCCAAGGCTTGATGCGTGTATAGGCATCGAGCATCTTGATCTTACCCTCGTCGCAGAGGTCGATTTCCGCCTTATAGCTTACCTGAGGTGTAATATTGCCAGCCACGTTGATGCGGGCAGTACGCACCTCGAATCGTCCCTCCCCCTCTTCGGTCTGGTACTCATACTTTGAGCGGATGGTTCCACCAATGGTCATGGTCTTGGTGAAATTCTCAATGCCCTTCTCAACAGAGCTGTTTCCAGAATTCTGGGCATTCATTCCCATCGACACCATCGTGAGTGCTATCAACAAATACGTTTTCTTCTTCATTTCTTACCTTATTATATACACGTAAATCTGAATTTGTTTATTTTCGCCTGCAAAGGTAAGGAGAAGATATTTCTACCATAAAACATAAGTATTACAAATGTGTTACAACACGCATTTGCAACACCTGTTATGTTTTCATAACATCAACAGCTCTTCCCGTAACACGATTGTCACAAACATGTAATCTGTTTTTCCGTCTTGTTTGAGAATATTGTCGTATCTTTGCAGCCGAAAAGAAAAAGGTATTTCTTTGAGGTAAACGCTCTCAAAAGGGCAAAAGCATCATGATTAAGTTCAGGCAAACAACATTAAACATAATATATAGGATGAAGGAAAACAAGAAAGCAATCTTGGAGATTCTTAAGAAGAACTCTAAGAAAGACGGTAAGTTTGAAAACTTGGTGCTCAATCTCGCTTTGCAGAAGATTGACAGCGACAGTTTCGAGTACGATGGCAATGCAGTTTATACCAACGACAAGAAGCGCCTGGTTTATTGCATGAGCCAGGAGACAAGCTTCACCATTCCAGAGGGAGTGGAGATTATCGGCGAGATGGCATTCCGTGGCAAGAAGGCCCTCAAGAACGTAATCATCGCTAACAGCGTAAAGGAAATCGAGCACGATGCTTTCTACGATTGTGATGAATTGGATAACGTTTATGTACCTGCGGGTGTAAAGGTAGTAAGAAGCTATGCCTTTGCAGAGTGCGACAATTTGAAGAAGGTTACCTTCGCAGGTACTCCAGAAAAGGTAGGCCGTCATACCTTTGACGACTGCGATCAGTTGCACGACATCATCGTGCCTGTAGGAAGCAGCAAGTTCTTCCGCAAGGAACTTCACTTTATCGAGGGCGACACCGACTATCTCGTTCTGGAGGATCCTAAGAAAAAGGCTGAAATCGCAGGCAAGAAGGCTGAGACTTCTGAAAAGAAAAACAAGAAGGAAGTAGCCGAGAAGAAGGTAGAGACTCCAGAAAAGAAGGCTGACAAGAAAGCCGATTCTGAAAAGAAGACCGACAAGAAGGCTGATTCGGAGAACAAGTCTAAGAAAGAGCCTGCAAAAGTAAAGTAACTCAAAAGATTAAACTAGTGCAATCATGACAAGAGAAGACATTATGAAGAAAGCTTATGTAGAGCGCGATATCAGTTGGATGTATTTTAACCATCGCATTCTGCAGGAGGCAGAGAAAGAGTATGTGCCATTATTGGAGCGCCTCTCTTTCCTAGGTATTTACTCCAATAACCTCGACGAGTTCTTCCGTGTCCGTGTGGCATCCCTCAACCGAATGCTTGACCAGAAGCTCGAAAAGGATACCGAAGCACAGATCAAGAAATCTCTCAAAACAATAAATAAACTCAATGAATCTTATTCGAAAGAATACACTAAAGCGGTGGATACAGTTTTCCGAGAACTTGAAGTTCACAAGGTTCGCCTGCTCACCGAAGACCAGCTCAACAACGAGCAGAAGGATTTCCTCACACAGTTCTTCTACGACAAGCTCAATGGTTCTGTCAACCCTATCTGGCTCAACGAGATAGACGACCTTTCTACCCTGGAGGATAACCGCATCTACCTCGCTGTAGAAAAGGCTGAGGATGACAAGAAGAAGAAATATGCCGTAGTAAAGGTTCCGGATAGAGTCTATGGACGCTGGGTGAAGGTACCGGCAAGCGATGGTTTCGACAACATCATGTATCTGGACGATGTAATCAGATACTGTCTGCCACTGGTATTCCTCGGTTTCAAGAAGAGCACCTACCGTGCCTTCAGTTTCAAGTTTACCAAGGATGCCGAGATGGAGATGGACAACGATGCCGACTTCGGAACCATGGAGAAGATTGCCCTGGGTGTAAGCAGCCGCAAGAAGGGTGAAGCCGTGCGCGTTATCTACGACCAGGAGATGCCGAAGGAACTTCAGAAGAAGCTGCGTGAGCGATTGAACACCAAGGAGTTGGATGCTTCTCTGGCTGGCGGAAGATACCAGAACCACAAGGATCTGATGTCGTTCCCTGATTGCGGTCACAAGGAACTGAAGTACGAAAAATGGGCTCCTATCATGAAGCCGGAATTCCTCTCAAACGAGAGCATCCTCGACCAGATTCGTGAGAAAGACCGTTTTATCCATGTACCCTACCATAGCTTCAACGGCTACATCCGTGTGCTCCGCGAGGCTGCCACCAAGCCCGAGGTGAAGGCTATCAAGACCACCCTCTATCGTCTGGCCAAGGATTCAAAGGTAGTGAAGGCACTCATCACTGCTGCCCGCAACGGCAAGAAGGTGACTGCCGTAGTAGAGCTTCTGGCACGCTTCGACGAGGAGAGCAACATCAAGTGGAGCAAGCGCATGCAGGAAGAGGGCGTGAACGTAATCTTCGGTGTAGAAGGACTGAAGATTCATTCCAAACTGCTCTATATCGAGTCAAAGAAGGGTAACATCGCCTGCGTGGGAACCGGAAACTTCCACGAGGGCAATGCCAAGATCTATACCGACTATCTGATGATGACCGCCCGTCCTAAGCTGGTGAACGAGGTGGCTAAGGTATTCGATTTCATCGACCGTCCATTCTCACCATTCCGCTTCAACGAGCTCCTCGTCTCTCCAAACTCCATGAAGAGCCGCATCCTGCGCATGCTCGACACCGAAATCAAGAATGCCAACGAGGGCAAAGAGGCTTGGGTAAAGATGAAGATCAACCACATCACCGATACCGATATGGTAGCCAAGCTCTATCAGGCATCAAAGGCTGGCGTGAAGATTGATATCGTAATCCGCGGCAACTGTTCGCTGGTGCCAGGCATCGCCAAGCTCAGCGACAACATCCGCTGCGTGGGCATCATCGACCGCTATCTGGAGCACAGTCGTATCCTCATCTTTGCCAACGGAGGCAAGCCAAGATACTTCATCGGTTCAGCCGACTGGATGCCTAGAAACCTCATCAACCGCATTGAGGTTCTCACCCCAGTATATGACGAGGATATGCAGGCAGACCTGCTCCGCACCATCTCTTACGGCATGAGAGATACGATGAACGGCCGAGTGGTAGATGGCAAGGGCGGCAACGAGTTTGTGGAAGGCGAGCCATACCGCAGTCAGGAAGAACTCTACAAGGCCTACTACGAAGAGCAGGAGGTAAACGAATAATATATGTATAACAAGATTGCGTTTTTTACAGATGAAGAACCGCAAATCTTTATATAAATGAACAGCATGTCAGCAATGAATTTAGCATCCATTGATATCGGCTCCAACGGAGCCCGACTCCTTATCAAGCGCTTCGAGCCAGAGGCAATCCGAGAGGAAGACCGCATCAAGAAACTCATGTTCATCCGCATCCCACTACGATTGGGTAAGGATGTTTTCACCCTGGGAAAGGTTTCCAAGGAGCGTGAGAAGATGATGCTTCACATGATGAAGGGCTTCAAGCAATTCATGAAACTCAATGACGTAGAGGCATTTCGCGCCTGTGCCACTTCTGCCATGCGCGATGCCGAGAACGGCAAGAAGGTGCTCAAGAAGATAGAGAAGCAAACCGGCATCAAACTCGAAATTATCAAGGGTCAGGAGGAGGCACAACTCCTCTACAACAACCTGGTAGAGAAAACTGATTCCAACGAGGGCAGCTTTGCCTACATCGATGTGGGCGGTGGTTCCACGGAGGTGAGCATCATCCACGACGGTGTGCTTGCCGAGAGCTATTCCTATAATATGGGTACCCTGAGAATGCTGAGCGGCAAGGTGACAGCCGAAACAGAAAAGCTCTTCAAGGAGAACCTGACGAGATATGCCGAGCAATACGGCGACATCAAGATCATCGGTTCGGGTGGCAACATCAACAAGTTGAACAAACTGGCACGCCACAGCAAGCAGGATGCCAAGAACCTGACGCTTGCCGAGCTGAAGCGTCTCCACTCAATGATGCAGCCCCTGAGCATCGAGGAGCGAGAGATTTCTTTCTCTCTGAAGGAAGACCGTGCCGACGTTATCATTCCTGCCGCTGAGATCTTCCTCAAGGCATGCGAATACCTGAAGTGCGAAAACATCATGGTGCCAAACATCTCGCTCGCCGACTCCATCGTGGATGGACTCTATGAGAAGATGATGACTAAAACAGAAGAATAATCCACTTCATCCACAAATAAAATAAAAGATATATCTATATCTCAAGTTTTTATGCTATCTTTGCACAGAAATGTGCGAAGGTAGCATTTTTTTGTTTACCTTCCGCCTCTTCTTGCGTCATACACATAAAAAGAAACAAATGGAAGAAACAGAATTTGAACATATCGTCCAGGAAATGCGCACCAGGTTGACGGCACATTGTCAACGCTATCTCTCGGCAGGAACCCTTGCCGAAGAAGCCGACGACATCGTGCAGGAAACCCTGGTGAAACTCTGGAAGATGCGCGAAAGGCTCTCGGAATACCAGAGCATCGAGGCCCTAGGTATGACGATAGCCAGAAATCTCTGCATCGACCATCTGAGACGCAACAAAGCCCAGACTGCATCGCTGGAACAGATGAAGCATCCCGCAGAAATCTGTACGGCTGCCGAGCGTACCGACCAGGCCATCATCGGCGAAGATACGCAAAGGCGACTCAACAGGGCGATGGACAGGCTTCCGGATACGCAGAGAAGAATGCTGCTATTGAGAAGCGAGGGAAAGAGCCTCGATGAGATTGCCGAAATCTGTGGAGCCAACAAGACGAGCACCAAGACGATGATTTCTGCAGCAAGAAGATCATTGCTGAAAATGATGAAGTCATAAACTCTAAAAATGAAAGAAATGAAGAAACTAGAAGATATAACCTATCGCCACGAGCTGATAGAGCGCTACCTCAATGCTGATACCAGCGTGGAGGAAGAACAGGCATTGGCTGATTTCTATCGCCATTGCGAGAATAAGGATTTAACGGATGAGGATCTCGACATCAGAAACCTGATGCTGGGAATAGAGAACTATACTCCGAATATTCTTCTGACGGAAGAGGAAATGATGGAAGAATTGGACAGAAAAGAAGAGATGAAAGAACTGGACAGAAAAGAAGAAGCTGATGGACAGCCGCAAATGAAAGAGATGTCCCTTACAGCTTCTAAGAAGCACGAAACAAGATGGGTACGCCTCTCTGCGATACTTCTCGCTACAGCAATGCTGGCAGGACTCATCTTCCTGCTCTTCCCTATCAAGGATTATTTCTCATCCTCTTCTGAACAACAACCTGGTCTTGCCAACCTGGTTCCTACAGAGCAGGTGGTTCGCTCGCAGCCATCTTCTGAAGATGAAAACGAGCATCTGAATGCGTACGAAAAGATGGAACGTGCCGACTCCCTCTTCCTGGCAGCTACCCAGGATATCGTGACTCCGCAGGAGATGAAGACAAGCAAGATTGCCCTTGCCAAAAGAAAGAATATCGCAGAAAGAAGCGAGAACCATACTGGGAAGACTGCAGAAAATACAGAAGAGACCTCTTCTGAAACAGAAAGAAGCATTCATGAAGATTTCAATCAGATTTATGAAGTAGCCTCTGCCGCCCTGCCTTCTGCTGAGCAGCTGACCATCAACCGTCAAGGCGATAACATCGTTATCTCCACCATCGACAACGATGGCAACACCCAGCATTACACCATCAACGTTACAGATACGCAAAATGGTAGTTATCAGCTACTTCCATTGGCACAGTTAAACGATTTATAAAACACTCTACGCTTATGAAAAAGTATATTTTCACCATTGCATTTGCCCTGCTAGGCATAACCAGCAGTATGGCATCCAAGGCAGATACCCTGCGTATCTACAGCATCGACGGCGAGCGCATTCCAAACTTCACCGGCAAGGAGCTTATCGGTAAAACCATCAAGAATTACCAGGTAAATACCAACGTCCTGCCGGCACCCAAAAGCGATGTGATAGAAATTCATATCATCACCACTACCACACCTCCTGCCCCCAAGCCTGACCCTCACTATCTGATCAAGGGCAGAGAGCAGGAACTGACTAAAGAGGAATTCTACAAGATTTCTCCCAGCAAGATTAGAGCCATCGAGGTCTTGAAAGAGGGCACCAAAGCCATTCAGGAAAGAGGTCTGAAAGAGGATGGCAGAAGCTACATCATCGTTACTCTGGAGAAATAACAGATAAGACGTATCCCTTTTTCTTCAGCGACTCAATCTTAACGGTCGCATCATGCTGAAGAGCATGGCGGAGATACGTCATCTGCACATTCACAGCCAGGGAGTTGGCATAGCTCATGGTACCCCACACCGCCTCCTGTATCATCTCCTTGCTTACTACATTGCCGATATTCTTCGCCAGCAGACGGAGGATGTCGGCTTGTCGGCTAGTGATGAGCACACGAGAGGAACGGGTGCGAAGCTCATTGTTATTATAGCAGAAGGTGGTTTCACCGAAATGATACACCTCCTCTTCTATCGTCTCACTCTCATTTATGGAGAACCGCTCCTCTATTCTTGCCAGCAACTCTTCCGGATAGAAGGGTTTGGCAAGATAATCGTTTGCCTTCAGGGAGAAACCTTTCAGTCGATCGTTCTTCTCCGTACGGTCGGTGAGAAAGAAGATAAGCACCTTCGGGTCGATGGTTCTGATGCGCTCAGCCACCTCATAGCCATCCATCTCCGGCATATTGATGTCGAGCAATACCAGGTCGGGCTTCACCTCCGGGAACTGCTCCCATGCCTTCTTGCCATTGCCGGCATAAGTCACATCGTAGCCATGCTGCTGCAGGAAACTCTTCAGCAACATGGAATACTTCAAGTCATCGTCTGCAAATAATATCTTGATCATTTTTTCTGTTGTTTATAGCGTTAAACCGGATGCATCAGGAGTGTTGCGGGATGACGATTGAAATTCGGGTTCCCTTGCCCACTTCGCTCTGCATCATTTTTCTGCCCCCATGGGCCTTCACAATCATATCCACAAAACTCAAACCCAAGCCGATGCCTGGCTGCATCATATCCGGGTAAGCATTGCTGCGATAGAACTTCGTCCAGACTCTCTGCTGCTCGTCGGGCGAAATTCCGATACCATTATCTGATACAGAAATCATGACTTCCCCCTTCACGGTATCTCGGCAGGCAACATGGATATTGACGATATAGCCGGAATACTTCACCGAGTTCTCCATCAGATTACTGACCACATTCAGAAGCTGGTCTCTATCTCCCATCATCCGGTCGGAAGTGCGCTGGTAATCGAGCGAAACATTCACCTCCTTCTGTCTGTTCTTGCGATAAAAAGCCACCAGATTCTGCAAAGCGGCATGGATATCGAAAGAAGTTATCTGGAGTGGGATATGTTCCTCTGCCCTGATTACTTCCCGGAGTTTGGCGAGATAGGCAGTCAGGTTATCGCTCTCCTCTCTTACCGTCTCCATGATGAGGGCATTCTCATCCTTCTCATCTGTCTTTTGAGCAGAGAATACAGATACACACATCTTCAGCGTCTGCACGGGGCGCTTCAACTCGTGAATCATCGTATGCACGAAGTCGCGTCGCATCTTATCCACCTTCTTCTGCAGGAGCATCATCTTGATGAGATAAGCTATGCTCAGGAGAAGCATGATGGTAACCAGGAGACTTCCTATCATCTGCCACATCATTCCCTTCAGGATGGGCAGCATCGGCACCTGCATCCTCATCTGCATCGACTGATACTGGATAGGATTGAAAGGCACTTCCACCAGCATTTCGTGATGAAACAAGGTAGGAGGCTCTACGACTCTTGTCTGCCACAGACGATGCTTTCCCGTCTTCATCTCTGCCCCGATGAAATCATTGCCCAGTTTCCTACTGATGAAACGATCAAAATGCGCCTTGTCAAAGCGGGTAAGCTGGTAAGTGATGTAAGTATTCAGACAATCAAAAGAATTGTTGGAATCCGTCTCACGCAAATCGAAAGTATCTCTCTTCTGCATCACGTTGCTGAATCCCGGCTTGCTATACACCACTCCACCTATGATTGTATCCCTATCCAGCGGAGAGCAAACCGTTGTAACGGGACGCTTGTAGTCTGAAAAATATGCCGTGACGACATAGCCGATATGTGATTTTTCTTTTACCGCCTCTCCGATATTTGTCAGATAAGTGACTATTGTCTGTTCCGCCCTTTCGGCATTTTTCTTCCCCATCACTCCCATCGAATAGGTCACGCTATTATAGAGCCAATAGGTCTGCAAGCCTATCAGCAGGAAAGAGGAAAGGATGGCGAGCAGCCAGACTTGTTTGATTCTTCTATTCATATCATTTTTTCTTTTTTTAGTGCAAAGGTACGAAGATTTCACTATATATAATTAAGGTGAAGCAAGATTATTTTGCCAGCGTAATGTTTCAGTAATGATTAGTTGCGATTTTGAGCCCGAAAAGCTGTTCCTTTGCAGACGAAAACAAAAAATAAGAAAGAAAATGAAGAAAGAAACAGTTTTATGCGCGATGCTAGCCACCGCCACCTGTGCAACTGCACAAAATGGGAAATTCCCGACATCTGGAGTTTCCGCAGACTCGGTACAGACGGAAAAAGATTCGATCAAAGCTAACCAAGAAGCTGAGATTAAAGCTGATAAGGAGGCAGAGATTCAAGCCGTAACCGTAACAGGTCATCGCCCGATGTATAAGATGAGGAACGATGCCTTAGTTACCCGTGTCCGCAACACTCCTTTGGCAAAGGAGCCAACGCTGGAAGATGTATTGAGGCACATCCCCGGCATGAAACAAACTGCCGATGGAACTCTGGAAGTAAACGGACTGGGAGCACCCATCATCTATCTCAACGACAAGAAGGCTACCTCTGCCGAACTCTCTCATCTCGATGTGAAGCTGATAGATGAAATAGAACTCATTACCACTCCTGGTGCAAAATATGATGCAACGACGGGAGCCGTACTGAGAATCCTGACGAGAAGAACAGACGAGGGTATATTCGGCAAGATGCAGGTGTATGATAAGTTGAGCGAGGTGAACACCAACCACGAGGAATTGACTCTGGGTTGGGTAACGAAGAAAATTTCGCTCACAGGGTTTTACGGTTACACAGACAACCGATACAATGTGCATCAGCCACAGGAAGCGCTCGTAAGAGCCAAAGATGGCGAATATCTCTTCGGAACCGACCGCCATGGCAAGAACAAGGCAAATTATAACGCTACAGAACTCAACTTCGACTGGTTGCTCAGCAAGCAACACGAAGTGGGAATACAATGGGAAGGGCTTTGGTTGAATGGCGGTAGAAGCGAGAAACAGCAGCAGTACTATCGCTATCCTAACCCAGCAGGAGAAGATACAAATAGAGAGATGAAGCTTTCTGATGCGGATGGCGAAATGAAGTATTTTGATGCGGAGAGCCAGCAATGGGGACACCAGCGCAGTCACCACTTCAACCTCTTCCATCTGGCTAAATGGTCGAAGCATTTCTCATCACAGATTTATCTGGACTATGCAAGGAACAAGGATTCTGACAGCCAGCCTATCACGGAGAAAGAAGGTAGCGAGATGCAGGAAACCCTCAACCGTTCCAATTCCAACTACGATATCTATAGTGGAAGAATCGAAGTCAAGCAACTCATCTCTGATAAACATTCCATCAACTATGGTGGCGAATGGAGCCTGATGGAAGGTAAGGGTAGAACCGAAAGTTCTGCCGATATGCTTGGAACTACGGAATACAAAAACCATGATACCAAGACGGCTGCTTACCTGCAATATCAGGGTGAAGCTGGCAAATGGAGCTGGTGGGCAGGAATCCGATACGAGCATCTCACATCCCGATACACCAATCTGTCGGAGATATCTCCCGATAATATGGAGCGCCATTACGACCAGTGGTTTCCATCGTTCGGTATCACTCTCAACGAACCATCGTGGCATCACTCGCTCAGCTTCCGAACTACCACCGCCCGACCTTCTTTCAGTCAGCTCAGTGGGAACATCTACTATACCTCGCGCTTTCAGTATCAGATCAGCAATCCGAAGCTGCAGCCTGTCAACACCTATCGTCTGACCTACTCCGTGCAGTGGAAAGATTTCATGGGAATGCTGAGATATACCCGTATCGACCACTCCATCATGTACGTGCATGAAGTGCCGGAGGACAAGCCCGTAAGATACGTGAGTACATTCATGAACTTCAACAAGATGCAGAAATACATGGCCTATCTCAACTGGGGTCACGTCTTCGGCTGCTGGCGTCCGAATGCCCATGCAAGCATCACTTACCAGCGCTTCTCCGTAAATGATCATGGAGAGCTAATCAGCTATAACAGAGCAACTTGGAATGCATCGTTTGACAATTACTTCACGCTACCAAACGACTATCAGCTGTCGCTCTCCTACAGTTTTGACAACGGAGGACAAGTGGGCAAAATGAAGTTCAGCCCCACTCAGAACTGGAGTCTTGGTGCCAACAAATCGTGGATGGACGGCAGATTACAGGTTGCCTTCAGTGCCAACGACCTCTTCCATCAGCAGCTCTTCAAGGAGCGAACCCACGAGCATGCCGTTGACTTCTCCCAGACTGAGGATTACAAGCTATGGAGCTACAAGTTGACCGTAACCTGGAAATTCAACAAGCGCAAGGGAAGATACAACGGCATGAACAGTGCGGAAGATGAATTGAACCGACTATAGCCGGACAAGACTCTCTTATCTTAATGATCTTTATAATTTCAAGTATCCGGGTTATCCCACACCCAGCAGTTCTACTTCGAATATCAGGGTAGAACCGCCTGGGATGCCCGGCTGTGAGAACTTACCGTAGCCCATCTCGGCAGGGATGTAAAGTTCCCACTGGTCGCCCACGTGCATCTGCTGCATGGCAACAATCCAGCCATCAATCAGGTCGCTCAATCGCATGGCGAACGGCGTACCGCCACGGCTGGAATCAAACTTCTTGCCGTTGATGGTCCAACCGGTATAATGAGCCGTCACAATGCTGCGTCGGCTAGGCTGTGCACCCTTCGGGTCGCCTTGCTTCAACACCTTATAATATATACCACGAGGCAGCGCCATAACGCCCTCCTCCTTTGCCTTTTCCTCCAGCCAACGCTTGTTGGCCTCAACATATTCTCTTTTTGCCATAAATCTATTTGGTTTCTTGATATACTATGATTTTTGCGCAAAGTTACAAAAATCTATCGTATCTGCAAAAGAAAAAGGAGAACTTTTCTTCTTTTATCAAAGAAAAGCAGTACCTTTGCACCCTAGTCATCCAAAAAATACGATATGCCACAATCACTACATATTGCAATTATTGGTGGGGGTGCCGCAGGATTCTTTGCGGCGATAGAGGCCAAGCGCAACTTCCCTCACGCCGACATCACGATTTTCGAGAAGAATTCGAAGGTTCTCGCCAAGGTGGAAATCACGGGAGGAGGAAGATGCAATCTTACCAATTCCTTTGACGAGATTTCCGACCTGAAACAGGCGTACCCCCGCGGACATAAACTGATAAAGCGACTCTTCAAGAGATTCGACTACCAGCATGCCTTCAACTGGTTTGAGGAGAACGGCGTACAACTGGTTACACAGGAAGACCAGTGCGTGTTTCCGCAATCGCAGGATTCACACAGCATCATCGACTGTCTGGTGAATACCGCCAAGCGACTGGGCGTGAAGATACAATGCAACCACCAGCTCACCGCCATCACCGAACTGGAGGATGAACGCCTGCTCCTGGATTTCAAGGTTTCAAAAGGAAAGGGAAATCTATCGGGTGCATCTTCTGCCTCTCATCCCGTTTCCGAAATCAGGCAGATTGCCTTCCACCGGGTAGCCATTACCACAGGCGGTCATCCGAAGCAGGAAAGCTTCAAACATCTCTCAGACCTGGGACATGCGATAGAGCTGCCTATCCCATCGCTCTTCACCTTCAACATTGCCGACAAGGCTTTCAAGAATCTGATGGGCACAGTGGTAGAGCCGGTATATACCAGCATTCCGGGCACCAAGCTGAAGGCTGAGGGTCCACTCCTCATCACCCATTGGGGTATGAGCGGTCCTGCCGTGCTGAAGCTCTCATCCCATGCTGCCCGCTATCTGCACGAGAACAATTATCAGATTAAGATTTCCGTAAACTGGGTACACAAGAGCAACCGCTCGCTGGTGGAAGAGAACATCCAGGGCATCATCATCGCCAACCCGCAGAAGCAGCTGGCTAGCATCCGCCCTTACAATCTCCCATCCCGCCTCTGGCTCTTCCTGATTCAGAAGATGGGATATGCACCCGAAAAGAAATGGAGCGAAATGGGAAAGAAGGGTTGCAACCTGCTGATAGAAACCCTCACCAACGACCTCTATCAGGTGAACGGCAAGGGGGCCTTCAAGGAGGAGTTTGTTACCTGCGGCGGCATCAGCCTCAACAACATCGACCTGCATACCCTGGAGAGCAAGGTGTGCCCTCACCTCTTCTTTGCCGGAGAAGTGCTCGACATCGATGCCATCACAGGCGGCTTCAATCTGCAGGCCGCCTGGACCACGGGGTATGTGGTGGGACAACATATAGGAGAATAAAAGGCGGGGATTTCCTCGCCTTCGGGCTTTCTATCACTTTCTCAAAAACTTTTCTCTCCAAAAACTTGCCATATCAAATAATTATTGTACTTTTGCAGTAAGATTTTAAAAAAAGAAAGATTATGGCAACAAAACTATATCCTTTAGGCATACAGACTTTCGAACGAATTCGAGAAGAAGACAAACTGTATATCGACAAGACGGAATACATCTACCGCATGGCTCACACCAACGGTAAATATTTCTTCTTGAGCCGACCACGCCGTTTCGGAAAATCGTTATTGGTCTCCACCTTCAAAAACTATTTTGAGGGAAAGAGAAATCTGTTCAAAGGACTTGCCATAGAAAAGCTGGAGAAGGAATGGACAGAATATCCTGTGCTGCATTTTGACCTAAGCGGAGGCAAGCACATGGAAAAGGACCAGCTGGAGAGATACCTCGGTTTCATCCTGGAAATGGAAGAGAAAAAATGGGGTATCACCCAACCGCAGATTGATGCCAACAACAGACTGACAGAACTGATCTATACGGCATACGAGAAAACAGGGAAACAGGTAGTTGTGCTCATCGATGAATATGATGCGCCCATGCTTGACGTGGCACACGAACAGGAGCAACTGGATGCTCTGCGAAACATCATGCGCAACTTCTTCAGTCCTCTGAAATTCTGCGAAGCAAAACTCCGTTTCGTCTTCCTTACCGGCATCACCAAGTTCTCGCAGGTAAGCATATTCAGCGAATTGAACAATATCACCCTCATCTCCATGGACAAAGATTATGCAGGCATCTGCGGCATCACCCAGGAAGAACTGCTTACCCAAATGCAGGAAGATATTGATATGCTTGCCCTATCACAGGACTTGACGAGAGAAGCTGCCATTGCCAAACTGAAGGAATATTACGATGGCTATCATTTTGCCAAGGTATCACCAGATGTCTTCAATCCTTACAGTCTGCTCAATTGCTTTGCAGAAAAAGAATTCGGCTCCTATTGGTTCAGTTCGGGTACCCCTACCTATCTCATCAATATGCTGAATAAGTTTGAGATACTTCCCAACGAAATAGCCCCCACAGAAGCACTGGAATCAGCCTTCGATGCCCCGACGGAAAAGATGAAGACTATCACCCCATTGCTCTATCAGAGCGGATACATAACCATCAAGGATTACGACAAGGATACCCAGCTCTATACCCTCGACATCCCGAACAAGGAAATCAGAGTAGGACTGTTTGACAATCTCCTGCCCAACTACGTGGATGGCAAGAGTGCCCAGCAAGGAGGCGTCACCATCACCAAGATGGCATCCCTTATCCGCAAGCAAGATATGGATGGTGCCCTGCAGCTTCTGCAGGATTACTTCGAAACCATTCCGTATTGCCATGTAACCAATCATGAGGGACATTATCAGCAGATGCTCTACATCATCTTCACCCTGCTCACGGGATTTGTTCTGGATGTGGAAGTACATACACCGAGAGGAAGAGTGGATATGGTTCTGCTTACCCAGACCGACCTCTACCTCATTGAGCTAAAGCTCAACAAGAGTGCCCAGGCAGCCATGCGCCAGATGAACCTGAAGAACTACCACAAGCGCTTTGCCCTCTGTGGCAAACCTATCACCAGGGTAGGCATCAACTTTGACAGCGCAACAGGCAGCATCAAAGATTGGATTATCGAAAAAGCATAACTTTACAGATATCACACTTCAAGATATCTCAATAAAAAAGGAGAAGACTCACAAGAATCTTCTCCTTTTTTATTGAGTTCTTTAGAATGAACTGATATTTTTCTTCCATTCAAATACTATTCTTCCTGCGAAACAAAATCTTTCACGATGCGGGTGTATTCCTCGTGATGGTCGCGATATGCCATGGCATGAACGGAACCTTTGGCGATAAAGATGGCTTTTCTGCCCTTCGTCTTTGCCTCATAAAGCGGATGAAGCATGGCGTAGGGCACGAAGGCATCCTTATCGCCATGGATAAAGAGCATCGGTTTGGTGCTCTTGCGAACCTGTTCTATCTGCTGCGCCTCGGCAAAAGACCAGCCGTAGCGATACTGGCAAAGAGCAGAAGTGGTATTCATCAGCGGGAAGGCAGGCAAGCCAAACTGGTCTTTGAGCTGAGCGGAAAACTCATCCCACACGCTGGTATAGCCGCAGTCCTCCACAAAGCACTTCACGTAATCGGGAGTCTTCTCTCCAGATACTGCCATCGTGGTTGCCGCACCCATCGAAATGCCGTGAATCACCTGACGGGTATTCTTCGCTCTTCGGTCTTTCCCCTTCACTCTCTGTCCTTCACCCTTCACTTTAAAAATCTCATTGGCGATTTCCGACCATCTGATGACATCCCATCTATCCTTCCATCCCATCTGGATATGGTCGCCCTCGCTCTCTCCATGTCCATACAGATCTGGCAGGAGCACATTATACCCCATATCGTGATTATAGAGATAGGCGATGTGCAGCATTCCCTCGGAGCGCACCTGATAGCCATGCACCACCACGGCAGTCTTTTCCGTAGTCTTCGGTGCATAGAGATAGATGGCATGGGCCTTGTAGCCCGACGGCATCGTGACAAAGGTATCCCTCACGCAATGGTGCTGATACACGGAGTCCATCCAGCCAATCATCCAGGGACACTCATTCTTCATTCTGTTCTTCCAATGCTCAGCCGTCATTCTCTCCTCCTTCGGATAGTTGAGCGAATAATTGAGCATATAGTTGCTGGCACCATACAGTCCCAGCATCACGAGCACCACCAAGCCCAGAGCCGAAGCGATGCCTATCTTTCTTATCTTTTTCTGTTTCATCTTCATTCTTATTGCTATTAAAAATATCTATTATAGAGTTTCCGCTGCAAAATTAAGGAAAAAGATGGAATTAGCAAAGAAACGGAGGAAAAATCCTGTTAAAATAGAAGCTTAAAGCGGCAATGAGAGTTTTATGGCAATTAGAACGTTTTGTGTTAAAATCCCTATCTTTTAAGCAAAATTCTCTGAAAATATTTGGATTATCCCAATTAAAAGTGTATCTTTGCAGCACTAGAATCCGCCACGCTTCCCATAGAATAGCGTACCAGGGCGGAACTTTTTGTTTATATGCGTATGGAATATACAAACCCACCACTTGATACAGCGTTACAATCTATCCATTTCCTTTTTCCCTGCCCCTTTACCTTTATATTTTGTTTTAACTGTATTAAACTTATATCTTACGATACATTCCACTGCCCTTACAGACGCAGCCTTTTCAATATAGACATCATTCATTCCGCTGAAAATGGTAAAAGTATTTTTGCGGGCAGTATTAAAGATGTCATTTGCAGACAACTTGACATTCCATTTTTCAGATAAGTCCTTAGCCAAAGAAAGATTTATCTGTCCAACACTCCCCATCTTAATATTCTCACTATTTCCCTCACTATGCCAACTGTTTTTTTGTCATACATCATCTCTTAAAATTACTAACTCGCTCTAAATTGGACTTTGATTGAAAATCAAGAAGTTGGGCGTTTGCCTATATTATATAGGTAACAATATGGAAACGAGCGGACTTCTGCTCGTTTCTGTATTTTGCAATATGCAAAGAACGCCTCAATTCGGGGACAAAGATACGATATTTTTCTAAATCTCGCATAGCTTACAAGGAGA
>OIXX01000381.1_pt1 | contig 28438 bp, 27 predicted proteins | sample 1588161 | NCBI WGS metagenome assembly OIXX01 (sample SAMN03283274) | human gut metagenome | biome: human-associated habitat; material: feces | host: Homo sapiens | place: Peru | collected 2012
GGAATAATTCCTCTTTTTGATACATCTTCCGATGGAATAATTCCTCTTTTTGATATATTTTCCGACGGAATAATTCCTGTTTTTGGTACCCTTTTCTACGGAATAATTCCTTTTTTTGAGCTTGAAATGAAAGAAAAAATCCTGAATACTTGCGTAATTGGCTGAAAATGAGTATATTTGCAGCAGTCAAAATGAAGGGCTTATGTTAGAACGTAAATTTACTGAAAATCTGGAGAAAATTCTTCTTCATGAACCTCGGAAAATTCTGCTTGTCAATGGTGCAAGGCAGATAGGAAAGTCGTATCTGATAAGATATGTGGGAAAGAAACTTTTCAAGCATTTTGTTGAGATAAATCTCAAGGCAGACCAAGAGGGGGATGGCATCTTTAAAACGGTAAGGAGCAAGGAAGACTTTTACTTGCAGTTGGGGGCTATGGCTGGTAACAATCTCGGAAGTAAGGATGATACACTGGTGTTTCTTGATGAAATACAGAGTTATCCTCACTTGATGACCATGCTTAAGTTTCTCAACGAGGATGGTAAATACAGATATGTGGCAAGTGGCTCCCAGCTGGGTGTCGCCTTGTCGCAAACCCCTTCTGTGCCTATTGGCAGTATCGCTATCCAACAGATGTATCCTCTTGATTTCGAGGAATTTTTGTGGGCGATGGGTTGTGGAAAGGAGGCTATAGAGAGCATGCGACAGAGTTTTCTGGAAAAGAAAGCCTTGAATGAGTCGATGCACAACTATATGCTCCAGCAGTTTAAAATTTATCTGCTCGTGGGAGGAATGCCTGATGCCGTCAATAAATTTCTTGAAAATAGAAATATGGCTCAAGTGCGCAGTATTCAGCGGGATATTCATGCGCTTTATAAGATAGATGCATCGCAGTATGATGATGAGCGCAAGCTTGTTATCAGAAAGATATATGATATGATTCCATCGAATATGGAAAATAAGAAAAAGCGTATCATCGTAAAGAATATCGAAGGCTTGAAGGCGCATAAGCAGTTTAGCGACTATGCTGAAGAATTTGAATATCTTACGAATTCTGGAGTTGCTTTGTCGGTGCAGGCTATCAGCAATCCGAGTTTTCCGCTGATAGAGTCGGAGAGCAAGAATCTGCTGAAGCTCTATATGAATGATGTGGGCTTGTTGACCAATATTCTTTATGGTACGAATATCAATGCAGTGTTGAGGGACGAGCGGAGTGTGAATTTAGGAGCTGTATATGAGTCGGTCATAGCTCAGGAATTTCATGCCCATGGTTATGTGCTTCATTATTATGATAACAAGCAGAAAGGTGAGGTGGATTATCTGATAGATGATTACAAAAACCTGACAGTCTTGCCTGTGGAAATCAAATCGGGTAAGGATTATATGGTGCATAGTGCACTTGATAGGTTCCTGGATACCCCGGAATATCATATTCATGAGGCTGTGGTGCTGAGCAATGAGCAGAAAGTTTATACGGAAAATGGCATCACTTATATGCCTATATATTATTGTATGTTCTTTAGCAACAAGATAGAAGATGAGGCTGATTTGGTAATTCCTGAGATTCAGGTGCCAAGCCTGTAAAAATATGAGGGTGTGTCATTGGTTTATGGCACACCCTCTCATTTCTTGATAAATTTTTTCCTTACTTCTTCATCATTTCCTCTACGGCTCTGATGAGCTGGGTGTCATGACCGGTGATGTAATCCTCTGGAGAATTATATACCTCGATGTCTGGCTGGAGAGTGGTGTTCTCGCCGAAGGTGCCACGCATGTCACGGCAACCTACCTGAGGAATACCGAATACCAGGCTGCGGTCCATCAATGTCTCCCACCATACGGCAGTCATTGTTCCAGCCACCGGTGCACCAATCAGCTTACCGATGCCCAACTCCTTATATACCCATGGGAAACCATGACCGTTGCTGTAGTCGTCCTCGCAGATCAGAACGCAGGATGGCTTGGTCCACTTGTTGAATGGATCCTTGCCCACCACCTTGCCGTGAGGCACAAATTCCTGATACTGCTTGCCGCTGAGCAGGGTGCAGAGGTCATCGTGCAACCAGCCACCACCATTGTGGCGCTCATCCACGATAACGGCATCCTTGTTGCGGTTCTTGTCGCTCAAGAGTTCACTATATACGGTGCGGAAGCTCTCGCTGTCCATTGCCTTTACGTGAACATAGGCTATTCTGCCCTTTGAAACGCTATCCACGATGGCACGGTTTCTATCCACCCAGCGCTTGTAGAGAAGCTCCTGCTGATTACCCTGTGAAATCGCCTTGATGGTGAGGTCGAAAGTCTTGCCTTTGGTGTTCTTGATGGTGAGACGTACATTCTTGCCAGCCTTTCCATCGAGCAATGCGTTGTAATCCTTACCCGCCTTGATAGCCTCGCCATCAATCTTCTCAATGATGCAGCCGGCGGTAACCTCGTTCTTCTTTACGGCGAACGGACCACGCTTGATGACTTCCTGAATCTTCAAGCCGTCACCCTCGTAGTTAGGATCGAAGAAGGCACCGAGAGCTGCGGTAGAAAGAGAAGCGCCGCCAGCATAATAACGGCAACCGGTATGGCTGGCATTCAGCTCACCCAGCATCTCGCTCAACATCTCAGCGAAGTCGAAGTTGTTATTAATATAAGGTAAGAACTTCTCATACACCTTGCGATAGTATGCCCAATCCACACCCTGCATGTTAGGATCGTAGAACTTGTCGTCCACCTGGCGCCATACATGGTCAAAGAGGTACTGGCGCTCTTCGGCTGGCTTGTAGTTGAACAGAGCCTCGAAGGCGATGTTCTTGGTAGCTCTGCTGCTCAGGTCTATCTTCTTGATGCTGCTGCCGTTGCAGAGGAAGAGGTTCTTGATGTCCTTGTCAGCAACGAAGCCGCCGCCACCAATGCCCTTCATCATCAGGGTGGTGCTGCCTTCCTTCAGGTCGTGGCACCAGAGGTCGTAGCCACCTTCGAAGGCAGCCTGGTAATATATCTTCTCGCCCTTGGTGTCGAGGATGGCATCACCCATGTTGGATGAGTTGACGGTGAGACGGACGATGCGGTCGCGGCAGTTGTCGAAGTCTAGCTCCAGCGGCTTCACCTTATCCACCTCTATCTTGCCGGTCTTCACCTCCTTCTTCTTCTTTTCTTCCTTCTTCTTCTCCTCCTTCTCGTCGGCATTCTTCTCCTTCAGGTCCTTGTTAGCCTCGGCAAGTTCCAGATCCTCCTTGCTCATGCGGAAGCGGTCGTAGGCATCGAGGTCGAAGAACATGAGATAAGCATCGCTTTCTGCGCCCCATGAACCATGACTGCGATAACCGGCACGGTCGCTCTCGAAAAGCATCGCTTTTCCGCCGAGCACCCACTTGCCGTTGCCGTCGCTATATCCACTGTTGGTCAGGTTGTGCATCTCCTTGCCGTCGGCCTTCACCAGTGCGATGTCGGTATTGTTCCATCCGCCATTGCCTATGTAGCTGCAGAGGAGCCACTTGCTGTCCGGACTCCACTCAAACCAGATGTCGCCATCGGAGTAGGAGTAGTTGTACTTGCCGTCGAGCACGGTGCGCACATCCTTGGTCTTCAGATTGATGATGCGCAGGGTGGCGCGGTCTTCATAGAAAGCCACTTCCTTGCCGTCCGGACTGTAGGCAGGATATTGCGAGGTCATATTGGTCTTGGTGAGCTGCTCCTCCTCCACATCCGTGCAGTAGGTGAAGTTCTTCTCCTTTTCGTTCTTGATCTTAGCCTGATATATCTGCCATACGCCGTTGCGCTCAGAGGCATAGACGAGACTTCTGCCGTCTGGCGAGAAACTCACGTTGCGCTCCTGCTGCGGTGTGTCGGTGATGCGCTTGGTGGTCTTGTATTCGGTGGATGTCACATATACATCACCGTGCATCACGAAAGCCACTTCCTTGGCGTCTGGCGAGAGGGCTATCTCTGTGGCTCCCCAGCTGCGCACCTGGCGTACGAGACTTGGCTCATCATTGTCGGCGGTGATGGAGATGTTCACCTTCTGTGGCTGTGCTCCCTCCTTCACGGTGTAGATTTCGCCGTCGTAGCCGTAGCAGAGGAGTCCGTCGGCAGAGGAGGTGAGGAATCGGATAGGATTCTTCTTCTCATGGGTGAGCTGAACGTCCTTGCCGGTAGCGATGTTGCGATGATAGATGTTGAAGGATCCTGCCTGCTCGCTCAGGTAGTAGAAGCTCTCACCGTCGGCAGCCCATACAGGCGTGCGGTCTTCGCCCTTGAAGGCAGTTATCTTCTGGTATTTCCCGTTGTCGAGCATCCAGATGTCGCGAGTGATAGGCGAAGTATGATGTTTGCGCCACTGGTCTTCATATCCCTTGGAGTCGTGGTAGAGCACCTGTCCCTTGGCGTTGATGCTGATGTCTTCCATCGGGATGACGGAATAGAGTTTCGGTCTTCCGCCCTGTGTGCTTACCTCGTAAACCTGCGAGAATTCCCGACTGGCAAAGAGGTTGCTCTCTGCGGTAGGCATGATGTTGGCAGAGAAGAGCACGTGGTCGTTGTCCTTGAAGGCAACAGGAATTTCGCGCTCACTGTTGGTGGTGATGCGTGTAGGTGCGCCTCCGTGTGCAGGCATCACATATACGTCAAAACTTCCCTCGCGGTTGGAAGCGAAGGCTATTTTCTTGCCGTCAGGGCTCCAGATGGGGTAGGAGTCGTGAGCAGCATTTGTGGTGAGCTGTCTGGCTTCTCCGCCCGTGGCAGGAACGCTGTAGATATCTCCCTTGTAGGAGAAAACGATGGTTTTGCCATCAGGTGAGATGGCAGGGTAGCGCATCCACAATGGGGCTTGCTGAGCCTGGGATGCGAGCGATGCCGCCAGAAGGGCAGCACTAAGGAATAGTTTTTTCATTATCACAAAGTCACTTTCAAATAAATTTTGATTGCAAAGTTATAGTTTTTATGTGAAATCACCAAATATTATTTTTATTTTTAAGCACGGATGTTACTTTTTTCATCGGATGTTTATTCTTTACCTTTCCTTTTTCTGTATTCTCATTTCTTGCCATCCCACTTCTCCAGTTATTGCATTGACGGGGAGTTCTGATTACTGATTACGATTACAGCTCGATTTTCCGCTGGTTCATCTTTGTCATTTAAAACAAGAATCAGTCATTAGGATGCAGGGGTAAGGGGGATAGGATGCATTGCGATAGCACCTTGTAAGTACTTTAAATTTAGTTAAAAGTGGGGCGTTCCCTCATAAAATGTGTGGAAACATGATGATATTCCCTCATAAAATGTGTATTTTTGCATCGTTATTCCCTCATGAAATGTGACGGAAGTATAGATTATTCCCTCATGAAATGTGATTTTAAGATACGGATTATGGAAAGATTGATTTCCTGCTCCAGATGAGGAGGATGAGATTGTTCCACGAAGTCCTACTGCCCCTATGAATATTTAGATATGGCGCATGATGTTGTATGCCCATATCATGATTTCGAATGTGCAGAAGGGGATAAGAAACTGCTTGCGATTTAGTAAAGAGTTGATTCTCCCCATATAATCCCTATTGGTAAACCATTGGCTGAAAAGCAGGAAAGGGGCTAAGACAATGCCGACTAAGGCTATCACGATGTTGGGATTCATGGTGACGGCAGCCACCATGTCGCCCTTGAGCAAAAGGCTCAAGGCCCTTGTCATCCCGCATCCAGGACAAGGTATTCCCAATGCCCATTTGGTGGGGCATAGGAGAATATTTACCTTGTAGTGGATGTAGATAAACATCCATGCGATGCCCAATAGGTAAAGCGCCGACAATATGATCGTTTCTCGTTTGCCCATTTGGTTTAGATGAGTGACATCAATTTCTCGAAGTTTTTTTCCTTGGTTCTCTTCATGATCAGGAAATAATCGACGATGGTCCAGATGCCACATCCACCGCATGTCAACAACTTGGCTATTCCGAGTCCTGTGTCGCCAATGTAGAAGCGGTCAATGCCTAAGCCGCCGACTAACAGTGACAGGATGAGTGTTGTGACAGGGTCTTTGAACTGGAGAGAATACATCAATGATTTCTTCGATTCGTCCAGCTGGTCAAATTTCTGCTTGAGCATCATGATGTTTTCTTCTGGAAAGTATTTGCTATATGTCATTAATAGCATATTGGTTTGTTCGCTCATAGTGATATATTTCTATAGGATAATGATATTGTATTGATGATGAACGAGGAAGAACCAGAAGGCTCTTCCTCAAATGACTTGTTTAAAAATACGTCATAAACTTTTTATAGTTGTATTCACGTGTTCTCTTACCTACGGTGAACAGGTCGATGAGTGACCAAATGCCGCCTGCACCACAAGTGATGAGTTTGACAACTGCTAATCCTGTATCGCCCAACCAGAAACGATCGGCTCCGAAACCTCCCAAGAAGAAAGCGAAAAGGAATCCGACTGTAGGATTTTTCCAGTCTGTTGAAATCAACATGGTCTCTTTGTCCTCGCCGAGTGTGGCTAATTTATCCTTGATCTGACCTACCATCATAGGAGGAAAGAACTTGGCATTCGCCATCATGAACTGATCAATTTTTTCTTTTTCCATAATCTTTATTTTTGTTATTAAGTTAAGAATGTTAAGATCTATTATGTATATTTACTTTTACTTTCTAACACTGCAAATATAATAAAATAAATGAATATATCCTAATTCTATGTCGATTTTTTTTCAAAAAAGTTATTTTTTCCTTTTTTTTGACCATTCCGTTTATTCCATTTGTAGTGTAACCTTTGTTACACCTTATTATATATAGGTAACGAGTAGAACCTAAAGTATGTGCTAACTTATCAACGACCTTGGTGGCTTTCCTAATTATGCCTAGAACCATCTCTTCTTCATTTTCTTCAAGAAATCCTTGGTGATAGGGAAGCCGGAGGCATCACCTATTACGGAATCGATATGGCAGAAGGGACATTCGGCTGTAGGCGGCTCATCAGGGAGGTAATCCGTGATTTCAGATGGCGAGAAGATTTCGCCGCAGAAGAAACAACCGCACTTTTCAGACTTCTCTATCTGTTCCTTGTTGCTGAAACTGCAATCGTGAGCTTGGCGGAAGATCCTGTCTTTCTCCTCCTCTTCTTTCTGCTTTTTCTCAGCCTTTTCCAGATAACCCTTGAATCGTCTCTCAAGATAGAGCGGCACATGATAGTGAGGGGCGAAGACATGCAGCGACGGAACGTGGTCGTGGTATTCGTAGCCGGGACCATCTATCACGGTATAGCTGTCATCCGTCTCATCATATGGCAGTTTATCCAATCCCCTTTTATCCTTGGCAGCCTGGTTTCTCTCCCAGATCCATTCGGTGGTAAGCGGAGTTCCGACAACGATGGCAAGTTTCACCTCATCGCCACGATATACTTCCACGATGTCACCTTTCTGGAATCTAATCTGTTCTGCGTTTCTGCCTCGGAAGGTTTCGTCAGGATGATGGTTGTATGCAGGCAAATCGCAGACTCCGGGATAGTAAATGCTGAAACGCGAACAGCAGTAAGACCGGTCAATCAGTTTTCCTTCCCCATCATACATCCTTTCCGAAAGACATTCACGGTCGTAGTGCAACAGTCCCATTGGAATCTCCGAGATATAATAGCAGAAGGTATCCAGCGGATAGTCGTCTTCCTCCTTCATCTTCTTGCGGTAAAGGACATCCTGGTGCATCAGTCTCTCTGCCTCCTCCAAAGTTGTGGTGAAGGCTTGCGGACAATAGGTATTCACCTTATATTTCGGATAGTGTGAACGCTTCTTCTCCTCCAGCTCTTCCGTTTCTAAAACTTTGAGCTTGAAGATGGCAGGAACATCCCGATGCTGTGGATGCTCAGCCAATAGCTTGAATTCTTCGTATGTCATAGGATGGCTATTTAAGAATTTGTGAAAGTCAATCGTAATCCATCGACTAACCCCCTCAGTGTCAGGAAATCACCCATTCCAGAGTATTCACCTCGTCTTTGACAGAGAAGTTCAAGCCCACCTTTACAATTTCCTTATTCTTCAAGGCAAAGGCTTGGGCATAATGTTTGTCATTGATTTGGTCTAATGCCTCTTGCGCACTCTTATTGAATTTCAGTTCCATCACATAGATGGTGTCGGCAGTCTCCATCGTGATGTCGATTCTCCCTTTAGCCGTGTGCTGCTCCACAATAATATTGTAGTCAGTAAGCAAGGCAAAGATGATATAAAACATCTGCTGGTAATGTCCCTCATAATCCGTATTGGCACAATAAGGCACCGTCGCCAAGAAGTCTGCCAAGAGTTGTAACGCCCCTTCCATATCCTTGTCTTCCAGATAGGTGGAAATATCAGCTATCACCACCTTTCCTTCATCAGATTCCGACTGCACATATCCAGGCAACAAGCTCTCATAAAGACCGATAAAAATTTCTCGATTTGGAATATCCAAGGTATAAACCCTGGTCTTTTTCTCGTACCCTTTGATGGTGGAATATCCGCTTTGGTAAAGCAAAGGCAACAAACTCGTCATTTTTTCCGTAGCAGCATCAAAAGAGGAAGCCTTGGCTCTCATCCTCCCCAACATAGAAGGAAGAACCTTGAATTTTCTCATCATGTTGATAAGATAAACAGGTGTGCCAGACTCAAACCAAAAAGCTCTCAAATCTTGTTTTGCGAAACAATTAAGCAAGCTATAAGGATTGAAAATATCAGGCGATGGCCATGTGAAGTGATAACCATCATAATGGTCTTTGAGCTCCTGGATGGTCTCCTCCCTGCTCAGTTCTATATGCTTGGCAAGAGCGTCGATGTCATCACTCATCTGGGTCAACATTTCCTCCTTGGTGATGCCGCAGATGCCGGCGTAAGGCTCGTCCATGCTCACATTCTTGATGTTGTTCAGCTCGCTGAAGATGCTGAGCTGCGAGAACTTCGTGATGCCCGTCAGGAACACAAAACGGAGTAATGGCTCGCAATCTTTCAAGGGACTGTAGAAATTGCGCATCGTATTACGCAAAACTTCGAGTTTTTCCTTCTCGTGAGCTACATCCAGCAGCGGAGCGTCATATTCATCGATGAGCACCACAGCCTGCTTGCCAGTCTTTGCAGTAACTGTTCTTATCAAGTTGAGCAAACGAACGTTTGGGGCTGGAGAATCATAATCCACTCCAAACCTATCCTCATTTTCCTTCAATATATATAAGAGGTATTGATCCAACTGTTCCTTCTCCATATGTTTGCCTCCAGCCAGGCTGAAGTGCAGCACGGGATATTCATTCCACTCTTTCTCCAGCTCCTCAATGGCAAGCCCCTTGAACAGTTCCTTCTTGCCTTCGAAATAACTCTTGAAAGTGGAAACCAGCAGCGACTTGCCGAAACGGCGTGGGCGACTCAAGAAGAAATACGTTCCATCCGTATGGGTCATACGATAGATATATTCCGTCTTATCTACATAGAACATATCCTCCTTGCGGATCCGTTCAAATGTCTGAATTCCTATAGGATATAATTTTCTTGCCATTGCGTCATCGCATTAATTCATTTGCAAAGCTACAACAAAAAAATGATACCACCAAACTTTTATGAGGGAAAAGTTCTATTCTTTTCGTGGTGAAAGCTTGCGGACAATAGGTGTTCACCTTGTATTTCGGATAATGTGAACGCTTTTTCTCCTCCAGCTCTTCCGTTTCTAAAACTTCGAGCTTGAAGATGGCAGGAACATCCCGATGCTGTGGATGCTTAGCCAATTGCTTGAAATCTTCGTATGTCATAGGATGGCTATCTTAAGAAGTGAAGGTCAATCTTGGGTCTAAGTTCAGGTATTCTGATGCCTTCAGAGTCTTTGCCTTCTTGATTGTTAAGATTCCTTTTGGTGATAGTTTTATGAATTTTCAGTTTTCTCATGTCCGACTTGCCGTTAGCTTTATGGTTCCACCAAGGCTTGGGATATGCATGTCTTTTTTTGTATCTCGTGCCATCGCAGTTCTGGATAAAGATTTCCAATACTAATCCATCCATTTGACAATCATGCGGAATGTTGATGGCACGGCGCAGAATGTCGCTTTCGTAGAAGATGCTGCCATCCTTCTTGCAGAGCAGCATATCCACATGGTCTGGCATTTCCATGTCAGAGCCAGACTCAGAGACCTGCGGATTGAAATCTGCAAACTCCTTTTTGACATACTCATTGATAATGTTGGACAGTTTTTCCACATCGATACCTGCGTAATGCTCGTAGTTATAACTGATAGTGCATAAAGACATTTTTGCTGCCATATTCTTCCCTTTCCTTTGTTTGTTAAAGTGATATTTCAATACTCATCTCGAAGTTTCCGGGCTTGATTTTCATGATGTCTTCCACCGTGAAGATGGAGAGATAGTTGAAATAATGGCTGAAAGCCCAGTTGCGCGAAACATGATATTTCTCCCAAATTTCATTCCAGAGTTGTCCGATGCTATTTTCTTCATTATTGAATATCATCTCCTTGTCGAAGGCATCGTCCTCTTGCACTCCTGGTTCCAAATCAGCGCCCCATCCGATGATGTCACACTTTGCCATTTCGAATGTAAGTCTGATTTGTTCTTCCAAGGTCTCGTCGCCATCATCAAGGTAAGTCATTCCGATGTAGCTCTCTATTTGATAGTCCTCGAAGTCCTTGTAGCCTTTTTCTATTTCGTCGAGGAGATGTATCGATACCCGAAGCGTTTTGTCGATAGTGGAAGAAGTGAGCTCTTTCAGGTGGTCGTTGAGCATGAAGATATGCTCAAGTTCTTCCTTGGAGAAAGGTTTGAGCGTACCTTCCTCGTTAATCTCTCGCTTCTTCCAACTCTCAGCATATCGCTGTTCGTACATTTCCAGTCTCTTCTTTTCTTTCTCTGTCATAATTACTCTGTTTTGGTGATACCTTATATAATATAGTAATCTTGGGAGAAAATTTCAAAAAAATGCTGATATTTTTTGAAATACCAGCATTCTTTTTATAGTTACACTTTCTTATGTTATACCTTCTTGATGTCCCAGTAACTTGGATGGGAAGCATCACGAGATTTCTTACCAAACTTTGCTTCACAAGCATCAGCGATGTTGTGAGCGTCACAACTAGCGAGAGAGGTCGTAACCTCAATGACTGTACCTTTCTTCATTCCAGCACGGTCAGACTTTAATGTACATTTAAATTTGTTCATAATATTTGTTGCTATAAATTGTTGCCTACTCCCTTTACAGCGTTTCGGTTTTCTCTGTATAGATATTTATGGAACTATTTTGTAGATTCATAAATGAACATAAGAGCCAAAACTATAATCCAGAAGATTACAATACAGATAATAATTTTCTTCTTACGCTTTTCTTCTATTCTTTTACTTTCTTCTCTAGCGCGTCTTTCTTCTTCCTTTTTTCTTGCTTCCTTTTTTAAAAAATTGTCGTATTGGGACAAAGTTTTTTCTCCTAAAGCTTCGCAGTTCTTAAATGCACTTTCTCCAATGGAAGTAACCTTATTAGGGATGTTTATTTCTTTCAAACTATCACAGTCATAGAATGCATTATCTTCAATGACAGTAATGCTATCAGGAAGTTTTACTTCCTTTAAAGCGTCGCATGCCCAAAATGTATCTTTTTCAATTTTTTTTAGCTTGTCGCATTGTGATAGGTCTATTTTCTCTAAGGCTTCGCAGTCCTTAAATGCACTTTCTCCAATGGAAGTAACCTTATTAGGGATGTTTATTTCTTTCAAACTGCGACATTGACAGGAAGTATTATTAGTTGATTATCAGTATTATACACTCTAAACGGTAGAAAAGTGACTGTGTGGATTCTATATAGATACGAAATGTGTAACATTTAACGTCTTTAACTTTCGCTTACATTAAAAACTACAGATACGCAACTTGTTCACTCTTTTATTTCCCTAAATTTGGAAATTCAAAAATAGGGCAGAAAAATTTTGTCATGTACTTACTTAAGGTAGGTAGCTATTATTTCTGCCAAACTGTATTTCTGTATTCGAGGGGAGTGCATCCTGTCTGTTTCTTAAACCAAGTGCTGAAATGGGCAGCATATTGAAAGCCCAGTTTGCCCGCAATATCACCTAAGGCTTCTTTCCGGCACGCCAGCAATTCTTTGGCGTAGGTGAGCATTTTCAAGTGGATGTGCTTCAATGCGGAAAGGCCAGTGGCTTTCTTTACCAAATCACTAAAATAGTTTGTGGAAAGGCAGAGCTCACCAGCGCAATAGGCTACCGTGGGAACGCCCAGCTGGAGAGGCTTATTTGAAGCGAAATATTGGTCGAGCAATTGGTCGAAAAGTTCCAATAGCGCCTTGTTTTCTGTCTGTCGGACATCAAACTGACGTTCGTAGAATCGGCGGCAATAATCCAATAGCAACTTTAAATAGTCAATCACAATGGCAGTATCTGACGCTTCTTCTCTTTTCAATTCCTCTTCGATGCTATGCAACAGCCCCAGGAAAGTTTGCTTCTCTGCAGCATCGAGCTGGATGGCTTCCCGCAGACTGTAGTCAAAATACGTATAATCTTTTAGCAAAGGAAGCAGATAGGTTCCCTTCAAAAGGTCGGGATGAAACAGCAGGGCATGGCCTTTCACCTGATGAAGCTTCCCGTCATCTTCTGATCCTGCTACTTGGCCGGGAGCCAGACACACCAACGTGTCGGGCTGGTATTCGTAGATGCCCATGCCATAGCGTAAATCGGTAAACTTTACTTCTTTCAAGTAGATGGCATAGTAACCAAACACTCTGCGCAAATTGGAGAAACGGATTGGTGGGAGCCTGCTGAAATCAACTACATGGATGAGTGGGTGTAATGGCGCGGTACCGATCATCTCACAATAATCTGCTATCTGGTTTATCTTATCATTCATTCTGTTCATACTGATGCACTTAATATACCCTTAATTCCGCAACACTATTATAAATTAAACTTTTTAAGTACCTGAACAACAAAAAAGTTGCCCAGGATTCTGCCATGTCGAAGAATTCACTTATCTTAGTGTTGCAAAAATAAACAAGCAAAACTCTGATATGACATGGCAAAGATAGTGCAAACCGAAAGCAGAGCACAAGTTTACTTGAATGCTCTGCAGAGGTGCAGCCTATCTTATGCAAAGATAGTGCAAAGATACAAATTAAATCTGAGAAACTCACTCCTTTTGGAGGAATATTTTCGGTCGTGGAGCAATTTGACTCCACATTGTTTCTGTAAATTGCGTATTTTTTCCAAATAAATGCGTAAGGCCACTTCAAGAAAATCTCCATACCTTTGCAACCGAAATCAAGAAGAGGTAAAGGTTATGAATACAAAACAAAAGAAAATAGTAGGTTTGGTGCTTTCGAGCTACTTGGTGACAGCAATGAATGGTGCGGTCATCATCACAAGTCTGCCCCAAATGGCAGCAGAGTTACAGCTCGACTTATCTACCCTATCATGGGTGCAAAATATTTACGTGTTGGCTTGGGGAAGTCTTATGCTGATGGGAGGTAGAATGAGCGATGTGCTGGGCCGACGACTCATGATGACCGCCTCGCTGTTGCTCTTTGGAGGCGGAACGCTTTGGGCGGGTCTATCAGCTTCAGCTTTCAGTCTGATTGCATCTCGACTGGTTCAGGGGATTGGCGCTGCCATTCTGGCCCCCACCTCGTTGGCGCTGATTATGGATTATTTTGAAGGAAGCGAGCGCGTACGTGTCGTTTCGTGGTATAGCTCCATCTCGGGCATAGGCATGTGTGTCGGACTTATATTGGGAGGAATTCTTACAGAAAAATATTCGTGGCGATGGGGATTTTATTCCTATTTGCCCCTCATCGGGTGGATGATGTACCTCAGTCATTTCACACTGCGCAGGCAGACCCCTTCCAAGAAATCAGTAGCAAGCTTGGACGTGAAAGGCACTTTGCTCTCAGCATTAGGCATCTTTTCTTTCATTTATGCCATTAATGGCTCGGAGCGCCCTTGGGTATTTGGCACTTTGGCACTCTTGCTGCTCACCTTATTCTTACAGGTGGAGAAGCGTGCCGCTTCGCCCATTATGCCCCTGCATCTGTATAACAGCGTGCGAAGCCGAGCCCACGGAGCGCGTATCCTTTTTGCAGGTGCCATGATGGGATATTACTTCTTCATCTCGGAATATTTACAAGAGGTACTTTCGTTTACGGCGCTGCAGGTGGGATGGGCCTTTCTGCCCCTTACGCTTTTCACCTTCGTAGCTGCCATATTAGTACCCGGCATGGTAGGTCGCTTTGGTAATAAATCGACATTGACCCTGGGTATGGTGCTGATGCTGCTGGGGTTTTATTGGACGATGCAGATTTCGAAGCAGAGCGATTACTACCTCGACATAGCGCCTGCCATGTTACTTCTTGGCGTGGGACAAGGATTTGTGATGAGTCCGCTCACCAATTTAGCCATTATAGGCGTGGAGGGTGCTGACGCTGGTGCTGCATCTGGCCTTGTCAACGCCACGCATCAAATAGGGTGTTCCCTAGGACTCTCCATCATGGTGGACTCATCGGCTCATTTCACGCAGTTGGCAGATATTTGCCGACAGGCTATGCGATGTGGTTTTGGATTTATGACGATTGCCTTTCTTTTAATTTGGGCAAGCAAACAGAATATTCATTTAATCAAAAAGTTATGGAAACAACGACATTAAACAATGGTGTAAAAATGCCCATGCTGGGCTTTGGTGTGTATCAGATTCCTGCTGATATTTGTGAAGACTGCGTAGTGCAGGCCTTAGAAGCCGGCTATCGACTGATAGACACGGCTGCTGCTTATGGCAATGAGGCGCAGGTAGGTAGGGCAATTAAGCGAAGCGGCGTGCCTCGCGAAGAACTCTTTGTAACCACAAAATTATGGTTGCAAGATGCTTCGTACGAAGGAGCTAAGCATGCCTTCGAACGTTCTCTTCAGCGCCTTGGTCTCGACTATCTTGACCTTTACCTCATTCACAAACCGCTGGGCGATTATTATGGTGCTTGGCGCGCGCTGGAGGAGTTGTATCACGAAGGACGCATCAGGGCCATTGGTGTGTGCAATTTTTCGCCTGACCGATTAGTCGATTTAATTTGCAACGCTGAGGTTGTGCCGATGGTCAACCAGATAGAGACACACGTGTTCTGGCAGCACAACGCATTTCATGAACTCATGGCGCGCAAGGGCGTCGTGCATCAGTCGTGGGGTGCATTTGTGGAGGGACGCAACAATTTCTTCCACAACGAGACGCTGCAAGCCATAGCCGACGCACACGGCCGTAGCATTCCGCAAGTGGCCCTTCGCTGGTTGTTGCAACGAGGCATTGTCTGCATACCTAAATCGGTGCATCGGGAGCGAATGGAACAAAACAAAGCCGTGTTCGACTTCACGCTTACCGATGCAGAAATGGAATGCATCAAGAGTCTCAATCTCAATAAATCGGCTTTCTATTCGCACTTCGATCCTGAAAAGGTGGAGTGGCTGAACCAAGTTCGTTATGACATTTAATATACCTTCGCCATATTCAAACTCACTATTAAAATATGTTTTTGGGAACATTTGGGGAACACCATACTTGTCTTTATATCAATCATCTATTGATTATCAAGCACTTAAACACAATCTTATGTTATTCAGAGAAAATTAATGCGTTTATGCCTCCTTGATTAAAAATCATAAGAACTTGCTTTGTTTAATTTCAAACAAAGCAAGTTCTTATACTCATTATTTTAACTTATAGAGAGAAGCCTCTTGGCTTTTTTCTTAGAACCGCACCCAATCCCACTTTTTGTGTTCCGTCCCAATTTGTAAGTTGGTCAGCACAGCCATTGGAGCCACCAAGTGAAACGTATGTGTCTGCACTGCATGAAATATAGTCAACAAAAGCGAGAAAGTTGTCAATGGCGTTGTCTGTAAATTGAACTTCATTCGTGGCGAAGAGTTTTGTCCAGCTGGTGACACATTCCTGCTTGAAGTCTGTAAAACCATGCCACGACATGCCAGATAAGAACCTTTTTGCTGCCGATTCTATACAGGCTTTAGAGTCCAATCCAATATTATGCTTTACAGCAGATGCCATAATGCCATAGTATATGGAAGCCGATTCTTTCTCGTTGAAGTTGACTCTATCTGTTTTTGCAAAGGATGATAAAGCTTCATGTCCCTCATGGATGAACTTGTCAAGCACTCCTATGTATCTATTTTGCCGAGCCATGCTTTCACGTTTGGCTTCGGCTTCTTGCCGAGCCTTTTCTTTTGTTTCTTTCTCCTTACGTGCTTCCACTCGTCTCCATGCATCAGTCATTTCTGGCTCTTGCCAAATGGCATTCCAACGAGCCTTCAAATCATTGAACATTTCCATAAGTGTAGTATTATAACTTTTGGCACTGGCGAGTTCTTCCTTCGCATAGACAAGTTGAGTAGTCACTCGCTCCACAGCCTTCTCGTCAAGTTGAGAGATGCGTTGTTTGACTTTGTTGTTTTCTGCCTTTAGCGCATCATTCTCGGCACGAAGCAACTTGTTCTCTTCTATCTGCTTATTGAGATTCTGCATATAGTAAGTGTATGTCTTGTTGACAGACTTGCGTACACTTTCATTCTGCTTGTCACGTTCTGCATTGATGGCTACGACAAGAGCTTTGATAGCTGCGTTGATGTTGTTTACACGCTCCTCACGCCATGCCTTTTGTCCGATAAGAGCAGGAATAGGGATGGCAAGTTCTTTCTTTACGGCATTCATCGCTTCTTGAACAGGAACCTTGATGTTGAGAAAAGGAATGGTCAGCTCCTTCTTGTCGATTGTGGCAAGCACAGCATATTTCTCCACTTTGTCAAGAGCGACTTTCGCCTGACGTTCAGCTTCAAGCACCACCTTGTTCTTATGCTTGCGTCCCCGTTTCTCTTCCTCTGAAAGTTCATCATAGGAGAAACCTCTTGCCAAGCCATACTTATGACCGACCTTGTTGTAATAGTCGGTATGAAGTTGTGATAAATACTGTGACTTATCCTTTGCTCGCTCTCCCCACACTTTGGCATAAGAGACCCTTTCAACAACACCCTTTGCAACTTCTGATTTTGTGTAGTTGTCACGTTCTTCTTTTGGAAGTGCTCTCCATTCCTTTGTAGAGAGAACCTTTTCTGGATTATCCTTGTGAATGTACTTGCTTCCGATGCGCCCACGTTTCCTTACTTGTTCAACAGGCACGGTCTGCACATGGGCATGGATGCTTGTCTCGTCACAATGCACATCAAAGCCGATGACATTCTCTTCTCCCCATTTCTCACATGCAAAGCGGTATGTGTCCAATGCCCAGTCATAGATGCCTTTTTGTAATGTCACATTGCTGTGGTCAGCATTTGGATCTGATGTATTGAGTTTCTGTTCACCAAAGGCAAGCCTGTTAAGCACATCATGGTCACCACTGAAGATGATGCCGACAGTGCAGTTCGGACTGTTCCTTGAAACTTGGTCGGGACGCTTGGCATCCATATACGGCTTGAAGCCAAGTTCATCAAGTCTGTGCTGCAAGCGTTCATGCAACGGCACAGACTGGGAACCAAGAGGCACAATCTTTCCACCCTTGACTATCTCAAAGTTGAGTCTCTTGCGTGAGTAGTTATAATGGTTGTTCTTGTCTATGTCCGCATTTTTGAGTTGGTAACGCTTCTCGTCCCAACCTCTGCGCTCCGCCTCATTGCCCACTTGGGACGAGAACGATTTCTTGTCTGTGCCTACATGGATGGCGGCACGTGGTATGTTTCTTTCCATAAGAATCTTGTTTGAGTTTGTAACATTGTTATAGTATGACTGGTGACAGGTCTCGGGCGGAGCCTGAGCATAATAGAAGGACTTTTTAAGTGAACAGCGTCAGCAGGTGAATCTAAAAGTCCCTATTATGTTTAGGACTTTTGTGAAAGTCCGTCACGCTGGGCGTGCTCGCAGATCCTTACCAACTCTGCTATGACTCTTCCACCAACACCAACCCAAGACAGTCTATCAGATGTTGGAGTGGCGGATGTTGCTTTATCAGCCTTTGTAGCGCCATCTGCGGTGTTTCCGCCATCAGTAGAAAGTCGGCAATGTCAAGACCTTTGGCCTTTTGTTTATCGGTGGCATTGTCTTCCAAGACGTTGCTTATGACAACCCTTTTGCAAACAGATTGCAGCAATGGAATTTTTGATTTCCATTTGTCCGTTGCTCCAAGGTCAGGGAACAGAATGATGTCCCGACCTCCCAATACCTTGACAGCGATTTGGTTGAGACAGCCATGCATACCTCCAGTTGCCAGCCAGATGAAATTGGGGATGAAATGGGATGCGATTATGGCAGTTTTTTCACTCTCGACAATAGCGACCGACATTGTGGGATGCTGTGCCAGCAAATGCTCACCAAAGAAACATTGGCACAAGTTGAAATCTGGAAGAAGAAAAGCATGCGCCCATCCAACATAAGAACGTGGCTCTTTCACACGATGTCCGTCTTTGGAATTATATAGCATAACCTTGCCAGTCCTCACCTTATCATCCTTGTCAACTTGCCAATAAATGGTTGAGCCTCCCCACTTATAGGATGTTCCGACATGATACACCTTCATCAGCCTTTCTGTCTCTTGTTCACCAAAGACCTTGGAAAGGTACTGGTATAACGGATTGATTCCGTAATGAGACAAGGAACGCTCCATAATAGCGTTGGCGATATAGGAAATAGGCTTTTCTACGACTTTCGGTTGGATATTCCTTCTTGTCGGATATGGCAATTTGTCCTTAGATAGAAAGTCTGGATGCTCACGGAAATAGTCTTTAGGAGTATAGTGATACCCACAACTATGCTCATGGTCGCATTTGCCTACATTGTCAGGAAAGGATACTTCCCCCTCATCATCTATGTATCTTGTGAAACAACGCTTGCGCTCACAATTCGGGCATGTGTAACGATTACCCAATCTGTATTTCTCCAAGTGAAATCTATACTCGTTCATCATCGTAACTGAAATGAATTATTGGTGAATTTCAGCTTTCAGTTCTTTCATGTTTTCAGTTACGCACTTGTCAACTGAAAAACTGAAACAAATGAATACTGAAAACAGGTTGGTTTATGTTTCAGTTGCCTGTCCTGTTTGGAACTTTACTTTTTCGTAAAATCCTTTCTTTGCCTTTGTGATTAGTCCAGACTTCATAAGCTCCTTTATATAGTTCATCACAGTACGGTCTGTAACATGCAGATTCTCCATTCCTGTTTTTATGGCAGTTTTTGTATCAAAGCTGTCTTCCAACAGAAACAGCAACTCCTTGGACATAGAATCACAGGTGTCTTCAGCAACAAAGGCTCGGCAGCGTTGATAGCAATTCTCACAGTATTCATTGAGTCGTAATGCTCCTTCTATGGAATCCACATCAATACTTTGCAGATGGCTCTCGCCACAGGCGTATCTTAGAGCTTGGAGCAATAAGGCAATGCGTGCGACGTGGGTATTGTGCTTCATCACCCTCGTTTCAACATCCTCATCGTCCTCTATGGCATTGATGGCATCCACATTTCTGTTCCACCAACCAAAGAAAAGGGAGTGTGCGTCCTTGTCCATATAAAGGATATTTGGACAACATTCATTTGTGTCATTACACCTTGCATAGTCAAGTCCAAAGATTTTCCCGATGATGTCAGCCCATTTTCTTGAAGCCTCGCTCTGGCGTACATGGCTGTCTTCCTCATCCAGCCAGTGTGGAACTTTCTTGGATTTGGGATATACAACCAGAATACGGTCAAGAAAACCTGTATCCATGAATTTGGAAGCCATCAGTTCCTTCATTCGTTTGGTCTGTGTTGTACCGATGATGTTGACACATGGCTCTTCTACACGTTGTGGGCGGTCATTCTTGACACGTGTGTTCTCCAAGTGGCATCCGCTCCAGATGGAAAGTAGGCGTTCAAGCATGGGATTTTTCCCATACCTGTCTGTATTGGCAAGCAGTCCGAGAATTTCATCATAGTTGATGGCTATGCCACGCAAGTTGTTGTAATGCTCCAATACCAGAGCCTCCAATGTAAAGTCATCCAATGTGACCCTTTTCAGAATAGGCTTCTTCATTTCCTTGCTTCCGCTTTCCTTTGTTGCACATGCTGCCTCATATAGGTCAAGTTCATGGCAAAACTTGTCAAACAGCTTGCGTTCATACTCCCGAATTGGCTTGTATGCAAGCTGTAATGGTGGAGTTTTGCCCATGCCAGGTCTGCCAACCAATATGATATAAAGGGCGGCATTCGTGTCCCAATCCTGCTTAACGTGAATACGATAGGTATTGCCAAGAGCCGCTGATGCTGCCGACAGCATGGACATGGCGACATAATCTACCTTGAAATTGCCGTGCACCACCATGTCTATGATGATGGACTGCATTTTTTGTGGAAAGACCTCAAGAGGGAAGCCTGAGTCCGCTAAAGACTCGGCTTCCATGTTGATTTTGTTACAGAGTTCAAGCGCATCCATGACATCACCAGTTTAAGGATTTCGGCTTGCGCTTGTTTCCTGCAAGAATGGCTGCGTTCTCTTCCTCTGCCGTGAGAGGTACAGGATTCTTGCGGTTAGTCTCCAGCCACTTGTCAAGTTCATCCTGATAAAGGCAGTAACGTTTGCCTGGCTTGGTGGCAGGAATGCTGCCGTTGCCAAGTTTCATGTAGAGAGTTGCCATCGGCATTTTCAGGTATGCCGATGCTTCCTCCACACTCATAGGTATGTGCGTGTTCGCCTTGTGTGGCTTGTTCTGTGATTGCAGACCGATGATCATCTGTTTCATGCCCACCACTTCATCCCGAAGCTGGGCAACGACCATTGGAAGGTCGTTGAAAGTTAATTCCTTATTCATTCTGATACTTTGTTAATAACTGGTGCAAAGGAACAGAATGATGCTTCCGTTACTGAGGTTCGTGACAGTCATTTGTCATTCACGAAGGAATAACTCTAACAATGGGGATTATTCGGGAGTTTCCTCCTTCACATCATGGAAATCATATCCACCATTGATAGGCTCATCAATAGGAATGACATCATTGGAACATGGTGCTTTCAGGTTCTTCAATGTGCTGTAGTCCAAGCCTTCAAACAGTTTGGGGAACAATGCCTTGATAAAAGCTATTCGCATTGCCATTGTGTAATCACGTTTACCCAAACGTTCTGCGATATTCCACACGAAGTGCCTTAAAGGGATATTCTCAACATTTTCCTTGAAACGGTTTATTGCTGTCGGGGTATAGTTGGTGTCGTTGCTCCATTCCTTGACAGCCTCAATTACCTTGTACAAATCTTCCTCATAAAGGAAACGTGACATGGTACGATGCACATAGTCAAGTACGGCTCTTGTTCGCTTATCCCTTTCCTCCTGTGCTTCTTTTTCTTGTGCCTCTACACACTTGGCATAGTCCTCATGACTGTATTTTACAGACTCGGTTTGTGGTAAGGTTTGCATTGGCTGTTCTTGTTCTGTTGCTGGCTCTGCTTCTACAACGTTTTTCTTTGTCTTGCTGTTGCTACCAATGGTCATCAGTTCATAGGGATAATTCACCATGGAAATGAATATCGCCCAAAGCAGGATGTTGCTCCCTACAAAGATGATTGACTCGACAAACAGACTTTGGTGAAAGTCATTGCCTACATACATAGCCACGACAAGAGAGATGGCGAGAATTGCAGTACCAACAAAAGCGTAGATGGTACAATCTGAAGTTGTCTTGTTTACTGTCATTATCGTATTCGTTTTATTGTTATTCGTTCAAAAACTTCCACAAAGTTAGGTGCAGAAGCATGTAAAAAAGGCATTTACGTTCTCTGGCACTCTTTCTTTTACGCTTTATTAGCGTTCTAATATGATTTCATACTCTGAATCATACTTTAAACTACTCGTTATTGCCAGTTGCTGCTTATTACTGACTACAAAGGTAAGAGCAAAGAAAAGGGATATTTGCTGTTCCTCTTCAATATCTATAGAAATTAGGATGTATTTGTCGAATTGGTTCTATCCACAACCACAAATAGAACCAACAAAACGAGGAAAGGACTATTGGAACACTAACATTCCAACAGTCCTTTTCTGCGTGTTATTGTCAAATGGTTACTTCTTCAAGGTGATACAGCCAACCGAAGCACGCTTCTGAGCATCGGAAATCTTGGCATACACTTCTGTCGTTGCCACATTCTTGTGACCGAGGTAACGCTGCACCACCATAATGCTTGTTCCTGCGTCGAGCTGGAGACAGGCGAAGCTGTGCCTGCTGCAGTGGAAAGTTATATGCTTGGTTATCTCTGCATCTTTCAGCCAGTTCTTCAATGGTGCCTGCGTCATGGAGTCTTTGAAATCAGGGAACACCTTGCCTCGTTTATCTGGTGAATAGCCTATCAGTTCCAAGGCTTCCTCACTGATTGGGTTATGCACGATGTCTTTTGTCTTCTGCATTCGTGTGGTGACATACATCACACCATCGCTGCCGTATGGCTGTATCTCCTCCCAAGTGAGTTTCTTTATGTCGCTCTTTCGCAATGCCGTTAGGCAAGAGAACAGGAAGGCTCGCTTCAAGGCAGGAGCAGAGCATGGTGTGGATGCCAAGCGGATAACCTCGTCTTGTGAAAGATGCTCCTTGTCAGTCGGGATTGGCTCGATACGCTCCAAGAAACCATTGGGATTCTCCTTAATCTTGCGGTCACGATAGGCAGTATGGATTGATGCACGGAAAGTTGACCAGTAGTTGGCTGCTGAGTTGATATGTAGCTTTCTGTTCTTATGCAGTCCCTGTGGTGCTGTAAGCAGATACTCACGAAATCTGTTGCACAAGTCCACGTTTATCTCCCCGAAGGTACACTTGCCTTGCGTGAAGGTACGAAAGTGCATATAGACGTGTTGCCACTTGGAGTTTTTCTTGTCTGCCAGTCTCTTGAAGTAGGCAAGGAAATCTCCTTTCATCTTCTCCTTGTCGAAGAAATCGTAACGCTCGTTGACGATAGCCTCGAAGCGACGGCAGCGTATCGCTTCAGCCCTTTCAGCAAGGCTCTGGTTATATTTTAGCTCCATCTGGTTCTTCGGCTTGGCATAGATGTAGATGCCAAGCGACTCATGACGGATGACTTTCATCGTGCTCTCGTCACGATAGCCTGGATAATAGTCAAGATAATAGGACAGCATGCGTCCGTCCTTGATTTTGCGCGTACGCAATGATACGGTCTTACAAATGTTGCTCATAACTGATATGTATTATTGATGATTATTCGTGGTGAAGTGTCTCTTCACAGCTGCAAAATAACTGAATGATGCTTCCGTGACTCCAATTATTCATAGTAACTGATGGATAATGCTGAAATCATTTGAAATCACAGTCCTTTTGCTGCCCTTTCTGCCATTGCTCGCTCCACATCCGTCTTCAAAAGCAGGTTCTTTACACCCACTTTTACCTTGCTGATATGGTGAACTCTCACAATATGGCAGATGTTGGCACTTGTCAGACCATACAACTGTTGCACCTGTTCGGTGGTATAATAGCTGTCATCGCTCATGAGGTCAGTCCTGCGCAGTTCTTCAAGATGCTCCTTGGAGTAATAAGTACGACCATATTCACGTTTGGTCGGTATCTTATGGCGGTAGGTGTATGCCCTGAGTGCCGACTTACTCATGCTAAAGGCTTCCTCTACATCATCAGCAGTCACCCATTCCGTGATGCTGTTGATGTCAACGGCAGTACCGAAGAACTCGTCAATATGTCGTTTGCTGTAATAGTTCTTGCCAGCGATACGACACATCGGTATCTGGTTACGCTTGGCGGATGTATAGAGCCAAGACTTCTTGACCTTATAAATGGACATCACTTCTTCACCCGAATAATAGTCAAGCACCTCATTCTCCTCTTTTCCCTTTGTCGGTTCCTGGTTTTGTGTTGGCTTTTCTGCTTTTGCCTTTTTACTGGACTTGCTCTTGCTGGCAGGAATCACACGCTTGTAGGGATTACCCTCAAACATCTTCTCTATATCAGCCTTTCTAACGAATGCCATTCGGCTGCTCAATCTTGATGCCTTCAACTTGCCGTTAGCCACAAGTTTGTAGATATACTGTCGGGTGCATCCCATCAGAATGGCAGCTTTGGAGAAGGTAAGATACTCCTGATGTTGCAGATTCATGATTGGCTCAATACCGTTAATCAAGTCCTGCTGTCTTTTCTTCCTAAGACGTTTTGCCTCTGCCTGACATTCCTCGGAACAGTATTTCTTCATACCACTCCTTGGCACAAATGTCTTGCCACAAAATTCACATTTTCTTGTCGGTCTCATACTCTTTGATATTGCATTGTTCAAATTCATTTGAGTATTCTAACAATGGAGTAAACGGAAGTGAACCATTGACAACTCATGTAAACTGAGTCCACGATATAATGCTTTTTGCTTATCAGCTTCAAATATGTCATCCATTGTAGTCACTCGTAAACCCTTGTCAACTACGTTCACGATATGACAAAATAAAAGCTCCACAAATTCTCCACGGTAGAAATACGTTGCAAAAATATGTGGAAAATTGGGAACTGCCAAAAAGCACTCAGAAAGTGTTAAAAAATAAAGAGTGCTGAAAATCAAGACTTTATGGTTAGTTAGTCATAGTAAGTTATGGTTAGTTATAAGGGTCTAAATACAGTCAAAGAATGCAAGATTTTCAATGGCAGTAATGCTTTCAGGAAGTTTTACTTCCTTTAAAGCATGACATGCCCAAAATGTATCTTTTTCAATTTTTTTAGCTTGTCGCATTGTAATAGGTCTATTTTCTCTAAGGCTTCGCAGTCCTCAAATGCACTTTCTCCAATGGAAGTAACCTTACTAGGGATGTTTATTTCTTTCAAACTGCGACAACCATAGAATGCATGATCTTCAATGGTAGTAATGCTTTCAGGAATTTTTACTTTTTTAGAGCATTGCATGCCCAAAATGTATCTTTTTCAATTTTTTTTAGCTTGTCGCATTGTAATAGGTCTATTTTCTCTAAGGCTTCGCACTTCTCAAATGCACTTTCTCCAATGGCTGTGACCCTATTAGGGATGTTTATTTCTTTCAAACTGTAACAAAAACTGAATGCATTATCTTCAATGGCAGTAATGCTTTCAGGAAGTTTTACTTTTTTTAGAGCATCGCATCCCCAAAATGTATTTTCTTCAATTTTTTCCAACTTATCGCATTGTGATAGGTCTATTTTCTCTAAGGCATCGCAGGACTGAAATGCTTTTTCTCCAATGGCTGTGACCCTATTAGGGATGTTTATTTCTTTCAAACTGTAACAAAAACTGAATGCATTATCTTCAATGGCAGTAATGCTTTCAGGAAGTTTTACTTTTTTTAGAGCATCGCATCCCCAAAATGTATCTTTTTCAATTTTTTCCAACTTATCGCATTGTGATAGGTCTATTTTCTCTATAGACTGAATAACATTGAAACGACCTATGATTGTTGTTATATTTTTAGGGAAAATAATTTCTTTTAAAGTGTTGTCCTCTTCAGGTGAATCCTCTTCAGGTGAATCCTCTTCAAATGAATCCTCTTCAAATGAATCTTCTTCAAATGAATCCTCCTCAGGTGAATCATCCTCGAATGCCTTAGTATCAATATTGAGCAAATCTGTACATTGTGAGAAATCAGCGATTTCAATCTCTTTTTTCCCTATTATAGATTCTATATTAGTTACTGTAGCTGGGACTATTAATCTCTTATCTACGACAAACTTATCGACATTATGCTTGCCGATAGTTGTGACTGTGACTTTAGTAAAGTCCTCAAAAGCCTTTGCGATTTTATCGAAGACTTTTCCTTTAACTTCCTTTTTATTATCTTCCATTTCTTTGCTGTATTTTTAAAAGATTAAACATAATAGAACGAATGCTACAATGAAAAAACAAATGAATTTACAGAAACATCCGATACATCCAGTGATACCTTCACCTAGGAAAGAGGCAAAGAATCCTAAGGCTTGTACTCCCCAACCGATTAGACCGAGGATAACAAAGCCTAAAACCAATATGCCTATGAATCCTAGTATAGCAATCATTGCTTGAATAATTTATTTGTAAATTGAAAGTTTATTTCTTTGTTACAGTTCCACTATGTGAACGGACATACGTACCCATTGACGTGCTCATGATGATATCACTGCCCTTGGTGATAATGTCAAAGATCTGGGCTCCATTACATCCGCAGACGAAACTCCAGCTGTTACTCCCCATCGTGGCTCTTTGAAGCTCTGTGGGCTTGTCTGGATTAATACGGTAAATAAAATTACCTTCTTTTACTGTAGTTGCCATAATATAGTGTATTTAAAATCTAAGTTCTGAGGTCACTTTTGCCTTTCGGATTCTTTCAAGAGTGGTGTAGGTCTGGCCTTGAGTGAAGGCTATACGTCTTCCTGTCTTTCCGAAAGAATCATTTTGAATGGCAGGTGAGAATTCTTCTATTTTCTTGAGCTTGAAGAATGTTCGTTTCTCTGGTTTGTATAGAGGTTCCTTTTTAGCAAAGTACTCTTCTGGAACATATTCTTTTAACTCTCTGATATCTACATTTTCTAGTTTTTTTTCAATTTCAAAGAGATATTGGATTCTTTGAGCGTAATAGAATGCTAAGTATTTGGCTTTCTTGAAGCTTCTGCCGCCTTGACAGGCATAGAAATTATATTCCAACGCAATAGGCTCACCCCATCTTCCGCCTACAATGATTACGCGGTTTTCGTGATCATCATATAAACCTAATGAGGTAATAAGAAGCTCAAACTGTTCTATGAGATAGCTGAGGACCGGATTCGGAACATCTTGCTGATAATCATTGAGGATATTCATCAGGGTGGTCCAATTCGTCCATATTATCTCTTGGGGAAGAATTTCTGGTCGTTTGTCGTGTGTAGTGATATAGATGAGTTTATTGCGTTCATCTCTGTCTTCGACAATCAACTTCTTGTGATTTTCTAGTTGGGGTAGCTTGATTACATCAGACAGTTTGCTTTCAATATAAATGTTGAAAGCATAGTTGCAAGAGATTAAACCATCTGGTCTACTATGGATGTCTGTGTCGTCAATATGACTTTGAGTTTCAATCTTTAATGTTTTTTCTGGCAGTCCATTTCCTTCATCAATTCGCTGAAGAATTTCATCTAACAAACTGCCCCCCAAAATCTGTTTCTAAGATTTTGAGGAGTGCCGATGTAACTTGATTCTCTGTCTGAGAATAAGCTCCAAAGACTGATTGTTCTGTGATATTCTTACTCATTTACTTTCTAGATTATGATTTTTAAAATGTTTGTCGTGTTTATCTCAACGGTATTGCAAATATAGTCATTTTAAACGAATTTTTCAAGTAAGAACAAAACATTTAGTATTCTTTAAACTTTGGCGATTGGTTCAATTTGGTTCAATTTGATTCAAACTCATTTTCCTCGATCTTACACCTTATTATATATAGAGAAACGGTTGCTGCAATTGAATCTTCTTTTCGGAGCAGCAGTAAATTCGTGTGTCTATAATGTGGGATCATGGAGAAAAATTCGTATCTTTGAACCCGGAGTTGAGAAAACTGGATGGAAGTTTCAGGCTGCAGGTGGATAGAAAGCTACTTTCAAAAACACCCTTCACCCTTCACCAATCAGATATAAACGTCTAATAGCTAAGGTAAGCGGCTCCGCGTTTATACCTTGCATAATTGAAAAAAGCAGTAATAGCTGATTGAATAATGCTGTTACTGCTTTTTCCATCTGTCAGGAAGCAAGTCTCTGTATTTTTCCAATGGAGTATTTGGTTGCCATTCTACGGTCTTTTCTATGACGTCGCTAATGTATTCGAACAGATTAATGCCATTCATTTTGCATGAGATGGCGATAGAATATAGGATAGCTCCTCGTCTTGCCCCTTCGTGCGAACCAAAGAATAATGAGTTTCTTCTCGACAGCGATATGTACCTCTGGATTCTCTCAATATAATTGTTGTCGAGAGCAGTATCACCTCTTTTAAAAATGTCACAAATGGCATTATACTCGTTAAGGGCATAACCGACGGCCTGCGCCAAGGGCGATTTGGGCAGCAGATCCTTCCTGGAAGATAATTCCTCCAGTTTCTCTAATAAATCCTGCAAAATGTCCGGTGCGTATGATTGCCGATAAGCCAGATGTTTCTCTATTGTCCATCCATTTACGCCAACCTTATGCTTTTTGTCTTCTTGATAAAATCTGTTGATGATGCCTGCTACTTCCTGTGCATCCTTGTCGTTCTTGCCACAGTCGATGAAGTTTCTCTTGACATGCTGCAGACAGGCAATTCTCATAATGTCCGGATAAGCATCCGACTCCAGCTTCCGGTAAGGAGCATATGCATCACTCTGTACTGTACCTTTATAATCCGAGAACACATCAAGTATGATCTGCTCAGAACGTGATCCATCCTCATATACGAAGAACACAAGTCCCAGTTTAGGTGCGCTTACCGCCCACA
>OIXX01000383.1_pt1 | contig 28224 bp, 33 predicted proteins | sample 1588161 | NCBI WGS metagenome assembly OIXX01 (sample SAMN03283274) | human gut metagenome | biome: human-associated habitat; material: feces | host: Homo sapiens | place: Peru | collected 2012
ATGATGAGCATGAAGCTGAGGAACGAGAGAAACAGCATGGTCGGTCCCTTCTTCTAGCGCTCGGCGCTGAAGAGCTTGTAGATGATCTGGTCGGATTCGTTCTCGGTCTGTTGTCAGCGCTTACATGAAGCACTCGCGCCACTCCTTGAGCTCCCCTTCGGTCCAGTTCGCGGCCTTGTCCAGCTCACGCTCGACGGTGCTATCTCCGTCCAGCAGCACGCTCGCCACAACGTTGGAATTGAAGCACATGGAGCGCAGGCTCTCAAACTCAACGCCCTCGGAGACAAGCCATTCGAACACCTCGTCGGCCCCGCCGCCGTCGATCTCGTCGAACTCGCGGTATAGCTCGGCGCCACCGGGGTTCTCCACGGTGACGGCCAAATCCTTGCAGCCGTCAACGTACTCTCCGCATACAGAAAATGTCACGTCGCCCATGTTCGCGCTTACGAATGTGTATTCCTTCATTTCGGTCCCTTCTTCTTGGCACTGGGTGCCATTGTAGTATGAGCCGGTCGGCCCATGCCCGCCTACTCCGGCGAGTAGGCGGATTGGACCGGCTTGGGCGTGTAGGCGTAACGTAGGCGGCTGTAGGCGCACCTAGGCCACGTCGAGCAGCGCCTCGATGTACTCGGGCGCGTCGGCGTCGGTGAGCCAAACGCTTCCGTCGGGGCCGGTCCCCTCAACGGCGCGGCCCCGATCCACCGTGAGCCACTCCACGGGCGCGGCGCGGCCCTGCTCGATGGTCTGGGCGAGGTGGCGGTTGTAGAGCCGTCCGGTAACGGGTTCCAAGGCGTTGACGTGCGAGACCCGGTTGCCGTCGGCGTCCATGTAGGCGGCGTTTACCGAGCGGTACCAGACGCCGTCGAGATAGTACACGTTGCCCCACGGGCGGCGGGCGTCCGCGCGGCGGCGCTTGCGCCAGTAGTAGCGGGTCGTCATGGCCTTCACCGGCTCCGTGAGGTCGGGCGTCATGGATCCGTCGGCGTGCGTCGTGTAGCCCGTGAGGATGGGCAGGGCGCGACGGCGGCGGTAGTACCGGCTAAGCTTGCACATGGTTAGGTCTCCTTGCCGCTGGTGGTTGTGTCGGTTGGTTTCACTAGTCCTCGAGATTGACGCCGAGGGCGCGGGCGAAGAGCTTGCCGGAGGCGCCGAGGCGGTTGGGATCGACTCCGAAGGGGTTGGCCTCGTCCACGTCGTCGCTCGATGCGATGAGCTCGCACTCCGGGCAGCTGCACCCGTCGTAGTCGCGGCGGACCTCGGCCATGTTCTCGAGGCTTCCGAACTCCCATCCATCGGCAACGGGGTTGCAGCCATTGAGCAGGTTGCCATAGTCAATCGCCGCGTTGGTCTCCTGGCCGTAATAATAAGCGCCCCATGCGGGCCGTTGGCCGCGGTCTGTCTCGTCCAGGGAAAAGAGGTGCAGCCCGCCGGCGTTGTCCTCGTAGAGTTCGATGGTTCGAGTGATGTTGCTCATGGTGGTTCCTCCTGTAATTGTTAGAGCGTCTTCTTTTTCGCCGCGTGGACGGCGCAAATCCTCCGGTGCGGCGGTGAGGACTTCGAACGCCTTCTGGATGTCCTCGTAGTCCCACAGGTCGGCAAGGTTCAAAAACCAGCCGGGGTTCTCGGCGACGGTCCGGAATAGCGCGTCTCCCACCTCTCGCCACATCGTGCAGAACGCGAAGGTGGCCTTGCCGAATTCCATGAAGACCGGGTCGCCCGTGAGCCTGTAGGCGCTGTGGCACAGCGGCTCGAGGTCTATCAGGGGCATACCCGAGAGATCGTATTCCTCCAAGGCGCACCTCGCCTCCTCGGCGGTCCTGATCTCGTCCGGGTTCGTGATGAAGCTACACATGTCGTTCTTTCTCCTTAGACCGTCCCCAGCAGCCGCGCCAGGGCTATAACCAGTTGCACGTAGCCCCGTATGAGGGCGTAGCCGACCGGAGCCAGCGCGGCCCCGGCAAGGAGCAGCTTGACCCCGGGTCTCATGCCGCCATCTCCCGGCGGATGATGCTACGGATGCGGGCGCATGCCTGGTAGAGGGCGCGGGCCTGCACGTCTAGCCATTCCTCGCGGGCGTTCGGGCGGCGCGTGCCGTTGCTGGTGCGCTTGAGTTCGGAGGGCGTGCAGAGCGCACGGGCTATGTCCTCGTCGTATACGAGGGCGGACCCGCCCCAGCTGTATTGGCCCCAGTCCCGAGCGCCTTTTAGCAGGGTCTTTTCGGCGTCCGTATAGCCGAGCTCGTCGGTCCCGCAGCCATCGAGGATGTAGAGCGCGAGCGCGGTGACGCCCCTATCCCACGCGCTCCGGTCGTTGCTGTTTTTTAGCGCCGTGATGATGTCCTGCCGTTTCATGGTGTACCCTTCCTGCTGTGTATCCTTTGGTGCACTGGCCCCGGTTCCCTGGTCGGTTCCCCGGGGCCGCTTCGTTTCCCGGCTATGCGAACAGCTCCGCCATCTCCTCGTACTCGTCGGGGTCCACCTCCTCCCACGTCGCGCACTCGAAGGCGGGCGGTAGCTCCGTGGCCAGCTCGCCGTACATCGCCGCCAGGGCGTCGGGGTAGCCCCAGAAGATGCCGCCGTCAATCGGCGCGCCGAAGCCGTCGCCGTTCGCGAAGCGGAAGCCCGAGCAGTCCCAGGCCGCGCCCGTCGGGCTGTCCTCGTCGGCTACCTCCTGCACGCGGAGGTAGGCGGTCATGCCCAGCGTCTCGGCCTTCACGGCCAGGTCTTTCTCCGTCCTCAGGTCTTTCATGGTCTGTCTCCTCTCGTCGTTCGGCTGGTAGCGGTGTGCTACCATCGGAGCCGGGACGGTCCCCGTGGGCGCGGGTCGGCCGCTCTATAAACCAGCGTTTACAGCGCGGAGTGGCCGCAACCGCATTTAGCGGGGGCGGCTATTTCTTTCTAGGGATGTCCAGTCCCAGCCGAATAGCCGCGAGTACGAGGGCGATTAATGCGAGTGCATCAGAGAGAGTCATAGCCGTTTCCTTTCGGTGCGCGGCCCCGCCCCGGTTCCGATGGGAGCGCATCGGGTGCGTTCCCGGGCCCTTATTCGCGGGGAGGGCCCGGCCCCTCACTCCCTGGCTCCGTTGGCCGTCGTGGTTCGAGCACGCGAGGCGCGGGCGGGGGAGCTATCCGGTTCTCAAGGTGCGGGCCAGGCGCGGGCTGTGTTCCCTTGCAGGGCCTTGCAACTAATCAGTTGCGCAGTTACACAATGGCACGCCGTCGCTAGTAACGCAACCGATTAGTTGCTACTACACAAAGCCTACACAACTAATGCGTTACGAAACTGATTGTTATATACTGGTTTAGAGTTTGCTACCTGCGGAAATGAGGTTATATGCCGACTGGCAAGGAGATACCGCAACTGTTAATCAATAAAGCGGAGCTGTCGCGGTGGGCTGCGTCCAAGGCGATGGGGCGCGCGGGGTCCTATGTCGATACGGTCATACGGACCGGCCGCGTACCATCGCTCGATGTTGCCGCCGACCTCGCCGACGTGTGCGGCTTCGACCTCTGCGCGATTAACCGCGAGACGGGCGAGCGCCTCGTCATCGACCCGCCCGCCGGGCGGCGCGCCGGCTAATGGGCGGGGCTTCCTACTAGCGACGAGCGCCCGCCCGCGTCCGCGCCGCCACCCCCGCCGCCGCTGGGAGGGGGAGGGCGCGGCGGCCGCGACCATCCCCAGCGCGCCCAGATCCACCGACCCCGACGCCCGGACAACCGGGCGTTTTTTCATTCCGAAAACAATTACCTACCCCGGGGAAAGGGGATTAAATCACGCCGATTACCAGCGCTTACTCAGCGCCCGCCTCGACGCGCCGAGCGTGACCATCGAGTGGCTTCGGCAGGCACTCAACGAGGGCAAGCTCTAGGAAGGAGAAACCATGACTGTTCGCAGCATCCATTTCGCGACAACCGCCCTGCCGGCGCTCAGGAGGTCGAGGAGGTCTACGCCGACAACCTGCCGAAAGGCGGCGGCACCCCCGCCGCAGGCTCTGTCACCAATGCCATGCTCGCAGGCGGGATCACAAAAGACAAGCTCGCAGCAGGCGTGATTCCAGCCGTCCCCGGCGCGGCTACGACCGCGACGGCGGGTACGGTGAAGAAGGCGGCGGCCGTGACCGCGCTTGCGGATAGTGCCACGCTCGCTCAGGTGGTGGCGGCATTCAACGACCTGCTGGCGAAAGGCAAGAGCGCCGGCTTCTTATCGTAGGGTCTGCAACATGAACCCCTCCCGATGATGGGAGGGGTTCTTCTTTGTTTTGGTAGGGGTCAATTAAGGTACTACAAATATCCCAAGTGCCGATTAACACGGGTTCTGCTGAGCGAATAGTCGGCTGATGATGAAGAAAAGTGCAGATAAAACGCCTGCTGGTTGAGCTGATGGAAACGAGCTATAATCAATCGATGTATGCGAACCTCGCGTAGGCCAGATGCCTCAGGGTTCGTGGAAGACGTCTGAGAGGAAAGTCTATGTTCCCTAAGGGTATGGAATGGATCGTCATCCTGATCATCGCGCTGCTGATCTTCGGGCCCAAGAACCTTCCGAAGCTCGGTAAGTCCCTGGGCTCCACCGTCAAGAACATTCGCGAGGGCATGAGCGGCGATGACGACGCGGCTTCCAAGGACGCCGGCGAGACCGTCATCGAGGCCGGCGAGGATGCCGACGACGACGCCGAGATTCACGAGCTCGAAGCCAAGCTGGCCGCCGCCAAGAAGAAGAAGGAAGAGGATTCCAACCCCGTTGAGTCCCACTAGCCTTTGACGGCCCCACCGTTCACGAGCGCAAGGAGTAAATCCTACATGGATGCTAGCCGTATCATTCTGACCCCCGAGGCCCGCGCGAAGTACCAGGAGGAGCTGGTCTGGCGCGAGGGCGAGAAGCAGCAGGAGATCATCGAGGCCCTGCAGGTGGCCCGTGCCTTCGGCGACCTTTCTGAGAACTCCGAGTACGACGCCGCCAAGGACGAGGAGGCCAAGAACGCCTCCCGTATCGCCGAGCTGCGCGCCATCCTGGCGAACGCCAAAGACGCCGATGAGGGCGATGCCGGCATCGTCTCCGTTGGCTCCATCGTCACCCTGGTGGACGGCGACGGCGTTGCGATCGAGGTCACGCTCGTGGGTACGACCGAGACGGACTCGCTCGAGAACAAGATTTCCAACGAGTCGCCGCTGGGCCACGCCATCGTGGGCCGTGGCGAGGGCGAGACCATCGAGTTCCTCACCCCGTCCGGCAAGCGCCGCGCCTACACTATCACGAAGATCTCGCGCTAGTTCAACGCGTCAATCGTGCACGTGCGCTCCCTGACGCCTGCCGGCTTCGGGGAGCTTTTTATTTTGATATGAGCATCCGAACATGGTAAGGAGCACCACCATGGCAGAGAACCAGACCGCCGACGCGCAGGCCACCTCGGCGGCACCCGCCACGACCGACGAGCGCGCCATGCGCCTGGCCGAGCGTGAGGCCCTCTTCGCAGCCGGCCATAACCCGTATCCCGAGCATTCCGACGTCGAGGACTACGTCCGCGATATCGAGCGCGCCCACGCCGACCTCGCCGATGGCGATACGACCGATCACGTGGTGAAGATCGGCGGTCGCGTGATGGCCAAGCGCGGCCAGGGCAAGATCCAGTTCGTGGTACTGCGCGACCCGACGGGCGATATCCAGCTCTTCTGCCGCGTGAACGATATGTCTGAGGAAGACTGGGCCACCCTGTCCGGCCTCGATCGCGGCGATATCATCGGCGTGACCGGCACCGTAATCCGCACCAAGCGCGGTCAGCTTTCCGTGGCGCCGAGCCACCTCGCGCTGCTCTCCAAGGCCGTGCGTCCGCTGCCCGAGAAGTTCCACGGCCTCTCCGACAAGGAGATGCGCTATCGCCAGCGCTATGTGGACCTGATCGTGAACGACGACGTTCGCGAGACCTTCCGCAAGCGCTCCGCCATCGTGTCCGAGTTCCGCCGGTACATGGAGGACAACGCCTACATGGAGGTGGAGACGCCGATTCTTCAGACCATCCAGGGCGGCGCCACGGCCAAGCCGTTCATCACGCACTTCAACGCGCTGAACCAGGAGAACTACCTGCGTATCGCCACCGAGCTGCACTTGAAGCGCCTGCTTGTGGGCGGCTACGAGCGGGTTTTCGAGATCGGCCGCATCTTCCGCAACGAGGGCATGGACCAGACGCACAATCCCGAGTTCACGACCATGGAGGCGTATCGCGCCTACTCCGACCTCGACGGCATGAAGGAGCTCGCCGAGGGCGTGATCAAGGCCGCGAACGCGCGCGTGAACGATTCCGAGCAGATCGAGTACCAGGGCGTGACCATCGACCTCTCCGGTACCTGGCCGAGCATCCCGATGACCAAGGTCGTCTCGAACGCGTTGGGCGAGGACGTGGATCTGGACACGCCGGTCGAGCACCTGGCCGAGCTGGCCACCAAGAACGGTATCGAGGTCAAACCCGAGTGGACCGCCGGCAAGTTCATCGCCGAGCTCTACGACGAGATCGGTGAGCCGAGCATCGTGAACCCCACCTTCGTGTGCGACTATCCCATCGAGGTCAGCCCGCTCGCCAAGCGCTACGAGGACGACCCGCGCCTTACGCACCGCTTTGAGCTGGTCATCGCCGGGCACGAGTACGCGAACGCCTTCTCCGAGCTGAACGACCCGGTGGACCAGGCCGAGCGCTTTGCCAAGCAGATGGAGGAGAAGGCCGGCGGCGACGACGAGGCCATGGAGTACGATGAAGACTACGTGCGAGCCCTCGAGTACGGCATGCCTCCGGCGGGCGGCATCGGCATCGGCATCGACCGCGTGGTCATGCTGCTCACCAATTCCGCGAGCATCCGTGACGTGCTGCTGTTCCCGCACATGAAGCCCGAGAAGGGGAGCCGTGCCGGCGCCGCCCCGCAGGTTTCCGCGGCCGGTGCGTCCCCGTTCCTCACGCCCAAGGTGCCCGAGGAGATCGAGGTGGACAAGATCCGCATCGAGCCGCTGTTCCAGGACTTCGTGGACTTCGACACCTTCAGCAAGAGCGATTTCCGCGCGGTGAAGGTGAAGGACTGCGTGGCCGTGCCCAAGAGCAAGAAGCTGCTGCAGTTCACGCTGGACGACGGTTCGGGCGAGGACCGCACCATCCTTTCCGGTATCCACGCCTACTATGAGCCGGAGGACCTGGTGGGCAAGACGCTCATCGCCATCACCAATCTTCCCCCGCGCAAGATGATGGGCATTCCTAGCTGCGGCATGATCATCTCCGCCGTGAACGGCTACGGCGAGGACGGCGAGCAGCTGAACGTGCTCATCGTGGACGACCGCATCCCGGCGGGTGCCAAGCTGTACTAGCGCCCGCGCTGCTTGGGCGGCACCGGCATTGCCATGAGGGGGTATCCGTCGGATGCCCCCTCTTCCATGTTTCTCGTCCGATAACCCCTTATTGCGAATACGTAACTATGGGTACACAGCCGCTCCGTATGAGATAATCACCATAGTTCATGGTTCGAGAGCAAGGGATTGGGAACATGGCAGAGCCGAACATACTGTTGACCCGTGTCGATAACCGTTTGATCCACGGCCAGGTGGGCGTCACCTGGACCATGACGCTGGGGGCGAACCTGCTGCTCGTGGCTGACGACGATACGGCTGCCAACCCAGTCATGCAGGAGCTGATGGCGACGACGGCCGAGTCGAGCGGTGCCGAGACGCGCTTCTTCACCGTCGAGAAGACCATCCGGGTGATCCACAAGGCCGCCGCGCGTCAGAAGATCTTCATCGTGGTGCCCACGCCCCATGTGGCGCGGCAACTGGTGGAGGGCGGCGTGCCCATCCACGAGCTCAACGTGGGCAACATGCACTATTCCGAGGGGAAGCGCCAGCTGACCAAGAAGGTGTACGTGGACGATCAGGACCTGGCCGACTTCAAGGCGCTCGAGGATGCCGGCGTGGACGTCTACATCCAGGACGTGCCGGGCGATCCGCGCTCCAAGATCGACTATTCCAAATAGCTTGCGGGCTCGATGCGCCGGCGGACCGGGGAGCGGGGAACGCGAATCGGGACGTGGGCACACCCGAAGGAAATGGGCGCACGTCAGGTGCGCCGGCTTCGGCATGCATCGACGCATGGTCTCCCCACATTTGCGTATCCGCCCGAAGGGGCGATGCGGTCCACGTCCAAACGGGCGTGCGGCAGCGGCTGACAAACAGCAGAAAAAGAAAGGAGCGTGAGGGAACATGGCGATTACGTTGGGACAGGGCGTCGCGCTCGCAGTGATGGCGATCATCTGCGGCATCGACTTCTGGCTCGAGGGCTTCTATATCTTCCGGCCGATCATCGTCGGTACCCTGACCGGCATCATCATCGGGGATGCCCCGCTGGGCATGATGTGCGGCGGTATCACCGAGCTTGCATTTGCAGGTCTGACCCCGGCGGGAGGCACGCAGCCGCCCAACCCGGTGCTGGCGGGCGTGATGGCGACGGTGCTCGCGCACACCACGGGGACCGACGCCAAGGGGGCCATGGCGCTCGCCCTGCCGTTCAGCTTCCTGATGCAATACATCATCCTGTTCTGCTACTCCGCGTTCAGCTTCTTCATGAGGAGTGCCGACGAGGCAGCGGCAAAGGCGGACGTGCACAAGATCAACCTCATCAACATCGAGTGCACGGCGATCATCGCGCTGCTCTACGGCATCGTGGTCTTCCTGTGCGCCTTCGTTGCCCAGGACGCCATGAAGGCGCTCGTCGAGGCGATGCCCGCGTGGCTCTCCCACGGCTTCGAGATCGCGGGCGGCATCCTTCCCGCCGTCGGTTTCGCGATGCTGCTCAAGGTGATGCTCAAGAAGGAGTTCATGCCCTTCTTGCTCATCGGCTTTATCATGGCGAGTTTCCTGAACTTCTCGAACCTCCTGCCTGTCGCGGTGATCGGTATCGCGCTGGCGCTGTTCGTGTACACGCAGGATGAGTCGCGCGACGCGGCGGTCAAGAAGGCCCTGGCGGGGATCAAGGTCGCGCAGGAGGAGGATGAGGAAGATGGTATCTAGTGCACCTGACAAGTCCGGCGCCCCGGACACGACGAGTGGTATCTCGGCCGGTACGGGAAAGGCCCTCACGAGCTCAGACGTAACCAAGCTCGGCCTGCGCACGCTGTTCCTGCAGGCAAGCTTCAACTACGAGCGCATGCAGGCCGGTGGCTTCCTGGTCACGCAGCTGCCCGCCCTGCAGAAGATCTACAAGGACGACAAGAAGGGCCTCGCGGCCGCGATGACCGATAACCTCGAGTTCATCAACACGAGCCCGCATATCGTTGCGTTCCTGAACGGCCTGCTCATAGCGATGGAGGAGGCACATGAGGACCGCAAGACCATCAAGGGCCTGAAGCTCGCGCTGTTCGCTCCACTCGCCGGTATCGGCGACGCCATCTACTGGTTCACGCTCCTGCCGATCGTGGCGGGCGTGTGCTCGTCGATGGCCATGGAGGGCAACCCGGTGGGCCCGCTGCTGTTCTTCGCGGTGTACGTTGCGATCTTCTGCATGCGCATCTTCTGGGTGCACCTGGGCTACGATCTGGGCACCCGTGCGGTCAGCAAGATTCGCGAGGCCTCCGAGAAGGTCGCGAAGGCGGCTACCGTGCTGGGCTGCACTGTCATCGGCGGCCTGATCGCGTCGTACGTGAAGATCTCTGTCGCCTCCCAGATCGTCGTCAACAAGGACGTGACCATCAAGCTGCAGGGTGACTTCTTCGACAAGATCCTGCCGAACCTGCTGCCGTTCGGCTACGTGTTCCTGATGTACTACCTGCTGAAGAAGAAGCAGGTGAGTCCGGTCGTCCTGATTGTGGTGACCTTCGTGCTCGCCATCGCCCTCTCGTTTTTGGGCGTGCTGTAGCTCTCCCGAGCGCGCAGGCTGGGACAGCGGTGGTGCGGCGGGACCGTTCCGATGCGCCACGTTCCACAATGCGGGCCGTGCAAGGGTGCGTCACCTGAAAGTGGTACATTGGGACGGTTCCGATGTACCACTTTTCAGGTGGGAGGATGTATGGGCATCGAGCTCAAGGTCGGCTGCTTTGAGGATGCGGCCGCGGTGCGCCGCGCCGTGTTCATGGACGAGCAGGGCTACGAGGCCATCGCGCCGGTGGATGTTGAGGATGAGGGTCAGCCGCATCGTTGGATGGCTCGGGTGTTGTAACATGCTGACCATCGGGTGCCACCTGTCCGTATCGCGCGGCTACGAGGCGATGGGACGCGCCGCGCTCTCCATCGCGGCCAACACCTTTGCGTTCTTCACGCGGAATCCGCGCGGCGGCAGCGTGCGCCCGCTCGATGCGGCCGACGCTGCCGCGCTGCAGGCGATCATGGACGAGCATGCCTTTGGCCCGCTCGTAGCCCACGCTCCCTATACGTATAACCTGGCGAGCGCCAAGGAGCATGCGCGCGAGTTCGCTCGGGCGTCCATGGCGGAGGACCTCGAACGCATGGAGGCCCTGCCGGGGAACTACTACAATTTTCATCCGGGTGCGCACGTGGGGCAGGGTGCGGAACGCGGCATCGAGCTCATCGTCGAAGCGCTTTGCGAGGCGATGGTTCCCTCTCTGCACACGACGGTGCTGCTCGAGACCATGGCGGGCAAGGGCACCGAGATCGGCCGCAGCTTTAAGGAGCTCGCGGCGATCATCGACGGCGTGCGGCGGACGCGACCGGACCTTGCTGATCACCTGGGTGTCTGCCTGGATACCTGCCATGTGCACGATGCCGGCTACGACATCGTGCACGACCTGGACGGCGTGCTGGCGGAGTTCGACCGGGTCGTGGGGCTCGATCGCCTGCATGCGGTGCATATCAACGATTCCAAGAACCCGTGCGGAGCGCACAGGGACCGGCACGCGCGGATCGGCGAGGGCTTCATCGGCGCCACGAAGGTGGCGGGCGAGACGACCGGCTCGGACGGGCTGGCCGCCTTCGCGCGTATCGTCAACCACCCGGCCCTGCGCGACCTGCCGTTCATCTTGGAGACCCCACACGACGACCTCTCCGGCTACGCGCGGGAGATCGCTCTGCTGCGGAGCTTGTGACGGCGGGCCCGCCCGAGCGCGCCGAGCCGTTGTAGCGCATGCGGTGGTGCTGCGTCTGCGCGTGACCTCGCCGGCCAGGGGCTCTCCTCCCCGTCTGTTTTCGAAATTCTGCCCCTCCGGTCGCGCCCGGCTCCGGGGCACTTCTCCATAAACTCCACGCTTACGCGGCGCCACGATTTCCGGTAGGCTGGGTTTTGAACAAGCTGCACATAAGATCACTCAGTTGCGCCCAAGCGCGTAGCGGCCCTGTGCGCGCGGCCGCGGCCCAAGTCGCCTTCTCGTCGCGTCTTTGCTGCAGAACAGCTTGCCGAATTACGAGCGCAGCCTGCGCGAACCCGTTATTCGGCAACTTTTCCGCATGCGAGAGAGGAAGGCTCCCTTTCTCGCCTGTTTCGTCGAGAAAGGACGATTGATATGCCGCAGAACAAGCGCGAAAGCCTGATTTTCACCTTCATCATGTGCGCCTTGATGGTGTTCTGGATGTCTACCTACAACATCAGCCTGCACCAGGGCGGTTTTACCCCGAGCGTGCTGCTTCAGGCGTGGATCGGCTTCTTGCCGGCGTATGTCTTTGCCATGCTGTGCGATTGGTTCGTGGCGAGCCCGCTTGCCAAGGGCTTCGCGTTTAAGTACCTGGTGACGCCCGGTAAGAGCTCGCCGCGCACCATGGTGCTCGCAGTGTCCAGCTGCATGGTGGTGCCGATGGTCATCATCATGTCGCTCTATGGCGCCTTTGAGGGCGCGCTGCACATGCCCGGCGGCATCGTCGCGTTCCTGCCGATGCTGCCTGCCACCTGGGTGAAGAACATCGGCCTGAACTTCATCATGGCCCTGCCCTGGAACCTGCTGGTGGCCGGTCCCCTTGCCCGCGCGCTGTTCCGCCGCGCCTTTCCGGTGGGGACCGTGCTTGACCGTCCGGTGGGTGCCTAGCGGTGGATGCAACACCCGCTAACCAAGCCGCATCCCCGACTCGTCTATCGGCTTCACGAAGAGCTCGCTCGGCTTCATGAACCCGAGCGTCTTCCTCAGCCTGCCGTCGAGCCCCTCGGCGCGTGCGCTCCATGCGTTATCATGTACCAACTTTGGGTACACAAGAGCCTTGAACCATACAGAATGGCACGTAAGAGGTAACGTATGTTGGATAGATTTACCGATCGCGCGCGCAAGGTCATGTCGATGGCAAAGGAAGAGGCCATTGCCCTAGGGTCCACCAAGGTGGGCACGGAGCACCTGCTGCTGGCCCTTGCCAAGGAAGACACCGGTATCGCCGGCGAGGCGCTGCGCGAGCTCGATATCACGCACGACGATGTTCTGGGCGAGATGAAGGGTGCGGCTGCAAGCGGGGGAGAGGCGGCTTCTGCCGAGGCTTCCGCCACGCCGGATGACGCGGCCAGCGGAGACGCGTCCGCAGACGATGCCGCGTCCAAGCCCGACGCGGCCAAGCTCGCCTTCACTCCGGCGGTCATCGCCGTGATGGAGAAGAGTTTCCGTCTGGCGCGCGAGAACAACCAGACCTATGTCTCCACCGAGCACCTGCTGCTGGCCATCGTGGCCGAGGGCGACAACCGTGCGATGGACATCCTCGCCCGCATGGGCGTCTCCGGTGCCTCCATCCGCGAGGCGGTGGAGAAGCTCACCGCCAAGGACCAGGGCCGCAAGCGCCCCATGGCGGGCGCCGGCGCCGGTCGTCCGGGTTCCGGCCTGCCGTTCTTTGGCGGGGCCACGGCGCAGGGCTCCAAGGAGGAGTCGAGCATGCTCAAGCAGTTCGGCGTGAACCTCACCGAGCAGGCGCGCGCGGGCAAGCTCGATCCCGTGATCGGCCGCGAGAAGGAGGTCTCCCGCATGATGGAGATCCTCTCGCGCCGTACCAAGAACAACCCGCTCATCCTGGGTGATCCGGGCGTGGGCAAGACGGCCATCGTGGAGGGCCTGGCGCAGCGCATCGCCGCGGGCAACGTGCCCGAGAACCTGATGAACCAGAATGTCTGGGCGCTCGATTTGCCCGGCTTGGTGGCGGGTGCCAAGTACCGCGGCGAGTTCGAGGAACGTCTGAAGGGCGTGATCGCCGAGGCTACCGAGGCAGACGACATCATCCTCTTTATCGACGAGATGCACACGCTCATCGGCGCGGGCTCCGCTGAGGGCTCCATCGACGCGAGTTCCATGCTCAAGCCGGTGCTCGCGCGCGGTGCCTTCCAGATCATCGGCGCCACCACCGCCGAGGAGTTCCGCAAGTACCTGGCCAAGGATCCGGCGTTCGAGCGCCGCTTCCAGGCCATCGACGTGGAGGAGCCGAGCGTCGAGGACACGGTGAAGATCCTGAACGCGCTGCTGCCGCGCTACGAGGAGCATCATCACGTGCGCTATACGCCGGCCGCCGTGCACGCCGCTGCCAGCCTCTCGGCCCGCTACGTGCAGGACCGTTTCTTGCCCGATAAGGCTATCGACCTCATCGACGAGGCCGGTGCTCGCGCGCGCATCGCGGCGAACCATGCGCCGCAGGAGGTGCGCGATGCCGAGGCGCGGGTTGCCGAGCTCACCGCCGAGGCCGAGGCTGCCGGCGCCGACGACGACATGAACCGTGCCGCCGAGCTCAAGCAGCAGGCCGAGGAGGCCGAGAAGGAGCTCGTCGCCGCGCGCGATGCCTGGAAGGCGGAGATGGACGAGCATCCGCTCACCATCGACGTGCCCCAGATCGCGGACATCGTGTCCGTCACCTCCGGTGTGCCCGTGAGCTCGCTGACCGAGGACGAGAGCCGGCGTCTCCTCCAATGTGAGGATGCGCTCCGCACCCGCATCATCGGCCAGGACGATGCCGTGGCCGCGGTGGCCAAGGCCATCCGCCGCTCGCGCAGCCCGCTCAAGGACCCGCGCCGCCCCGGCGGTTCGTTCATCTTCCTGGGTCCCACCGGCACGGGCAAGACCGAGCTCGCCAAGACGCTCGCCGAGTACCTCTTTGGCAGCAAGGACGCGCTCATCAGCTTCGACATGTCGGAGTACGCGAGCCAGTACGAGGTTTCCAAGCTCATCGGTTCGCCTCCGGGATACGTGGGCCACGAGGAGGGCGGTCAGCTCACTAAGGCCGTGCGTCGCCACCCGTACTCGGTGGTGCTCTTCGACGAGATCGAGAAGGCCCACCCGGACATCTTCAACATCCTGCTTCAGGTGCTCGATGAGGGTCGCTTGACGGATTCCCAGGGCAAGACCGTGGACTTCCGCAACACCGTGATCATCATGACGTCCAACGTGGGCGCGCGCGAGATCGCGCAGGACGCGAGCGTGGGTTTCGGTACCACGGGCGAGGCCGGGCTTACCGCGGACGAGATCAAGTCCCGCGCGATGGGCGAGCTCAAGCGCCTGTTCAGGCCTGAGTTCCTGAACCGCGTGGACGACATCGTGGTGTTCAAGAAGCTCTCGGGCGAGAGCCTTACCAAGATCGCCGAGCTGCTGGTGGACGATCTGCGCCAGCGCCTCATCGCGAACCACATGAACATCAAGCTCACGGACGCGGCGGTGGAGAAGATCGTGTCCGAGGGCACCGACCTCACCAACGGCGCGCGTCCGCTGCGCCGCGCCATCCAGCGCCTGATCGAGGACCCGCTTTCCGAGGAGCTGCTCGCAGGTGAGTGGACGGGCGGCGACACGGTGCTCTGCGACGTGGTAGACGGCAAGTTCGTCTTCAGCCACGGCACGGGCGAGATTCCGGCGCCGCGGCCCACGGGCGCGCTCGGCGGGAGCTTCGAGGCTCCGGCCCCGCGCTCGGGTAACGCCGCGCCGCGCCTAGTGGTTGCCGGCGGCGACGTGCAGGTAGGTGCGGGCGCACAGTAGGGGTGCGCCGTTGCAGACAGCTCCCTGAGAGCGATTTGTTCCGGGGCGCGAACCGGGGGAGGGGATTCCCTTCGGCTCGCGCCCTTTTCGTCACTTGCTGGCACTTGCTCGCGGGCGCGTGGTGGCGCAAGGGTCCCCGCGCGAGGCCGTGACGCCGGAACGCCTGCGCGCTGTCTTTGAGGTGGACCTCCGTGTGGCCGAGGCTGACGGGAAGCTCTTCGTGCTCGCGGCGTGACGGATTCGTAAGACCAGGCCTTTTCTCGAGCCTTCTCAAAAAAGAATAGTCATGCGCGTTGAACCTTCCTGCACGGCGGGCGTATCCTACGTGCCGCGTTTTATCCGTGGACAGTTGAGGGGATGTTCATGAAGTATCTCGTGGCCTACCGCACGCGCTGCGGCAGCACCAAGCGCTATGCCGATTGGCTGGCGGCCGACCTCAAGGTCTCGGCCCAGGATTTCCGCACCGTGACCGATGAGCAAATCGAGCAGGCGGACGTGGTGGTGCTCTGCTCCACCAACTACTATGGTTTCTCGCTCGGTGCCCGCCGCTTCAAGCGGCTCACGGCCCGGTATCCCCATAAGCACTTTGTCGTGGTCTTCGTGGGTTCCACGCCCATGCCCAAGGAGTACGGCGGCGTCTCGGGGCATCGGTTCATGTTCCACTTCAACTATCCCGCCAAGAAGTTCCCGCACCTGGCGTGGTGCTGGTGCATGGGCGCCTACGACCCCGACAAGCAGAATCCCCTGGATCGCCTGGTCCTCTACGTCTACGGCGACACGCTCGCCCTGCGCGCGAAGAAGGAGCCGGTGAAGCCCTTCAAGAAGATGTGCGAGGAGCTGCACCGGGGCTGCGACGGCTGCGACGAGGCGAACCTGGTACCCATGGTCGAGTACCTGAAGGGGCTCACGCCCGACAGTCCTCTGCCCGAGGAGCCCCTGAACCTCACCCTGCGATAGGAGACGATGAATATGGCGAACGAGAGCACGACGATCGGCGCGCGGAGCATGGCCGCCGCGGAGGCCTCCCAGGCCACCGGGCAGGACAAGAAGGGTGGCTTCAGCGCGATGTTGGAGACGGCCACGACGCGCCAGAGTGAGGAGGAAGCGCGCCGCGCCGAGCGCGCGCCCATGACGCCCAAGCGCATCATCCTCATGACACTCGGCTTCATTTCCTTCGGCACCGGCGTGGTGGGCATCTTCGTGCCCCTGCTTCCCACCACCGAGTTCATCGTGCTCGCCGCCTTCCTGTTCGCGAAGTCCTCGCCGCGCTTCCACAACTGGGTGCTCAACACCAAGGTCTACCGTGGGTACGTGGAGCCGTTTCTGGGCAAGAAGGGCGCTTCGATGAAGGTGAAGACGCGCATCGCCCTGAGCTCGGCCATCGTGCTTCTCATCTCGGCGATCATCATGAAGCGCTGGTACGTCTATCTGATCCTGGGCTGCCTCATGGCTGCGATTCTCTACGTAGTCTTTGTGCGCGTGCCCACCACGGAGGAGTAGGGAGTTCGGGCGTGCGCTCCCCACGCGCCGTCTCAAGTTTTAACGCGCTCTGAACCACCCGTTCTTTTTCTGTTCAAAAATGTGGCTCATATCCAATTCGTGCCAAAATGAACCAATCCGCGTACCGCACGTCCGATGGGAGAGCGAGTTTTGGATAAGACCGACATCCAGAAGCGCATGCAACAGGCCATTCGCATGACCGCGCCCGGCCAGCCCGTTCGCACCGCTCTCGATATGATCATCGCCGGGCACCTGGGCGCGCTGATCTGCGTGGGCGATACCGAGCATGTGCTCGCCGCCGGTAACGACGGCTTTCCACTGAACATCTCCTTTACGGCCAACCGCCTCTTCGAGCTGTCCAAGATGGACGGCGCCATCGTGGTGGACGGCGACCTGAATCAGATTCTCCGCGCCAACTTTCACCTGAACCCCGATCCCTCGCTTGCCACGAGCGAGACGGGCATGCGCCACCGCACCGCCGCGCGCATGTCCATCCTGACCGATGCCACGGTCATCTCTGTGTCTGCCCGCCGCGCCGTCGTCAACGTGTACGTGCACGGCAGGAGTTACGAGATCCAGCCGGTCACGGTGCTTATGAGCTCCGTCAACCAGCTGATGAGCACGCTGCAGACCACGCGCGCGCAGCTCGACCGCAACCTGCTGCGCCTGACGGCGCTCGAGCTGGACGACTACGTCACGCTGGCAGACATCACGGGCATCTTCTCGAGCTTCGAGATCATGCAGCAGGCCAAGAGCGAGCTCGAAGACTGCATCGAGAAGCTGGGTACCCAGGGCAAGCTGGTGCGCATGCAGCTGGAGCAGCTCGCTGGCTCCGCCATGGATGAGGAATACAACCTCATGATCCGCGACTACGCGGCGGATTCCTCCGAGGAGAATGCGGCCAACATCCGCGATCAGTTTCTTGCCATGACGGCGCAGGACCTCACCAACCCCAAGAAGGTCGCCTGCGTGCTGGGTTACGACAACTTGGACGAGGACTCGGTCCTCACCCCGCTCGGCCTGCGCACCCTCTCCCGCGTGTCCGTGGTGCGCGAGGGCGTGGCCGAGAAGATCGTGGACGAGTACGGCTCGCTGCAGGATCTCATGGACGATATCCGCAAGGATCCCGAGCGCCTCGGTGACTTTGGCGTCAACAACCCCGCCATCCTCGCCGACTCGCTCTATCGCATGCGCGGCAGCAAGCCCGGCGCCCCGGGCGGCGTGGCATGATGCCCCGGGTCTGCGCCGTCGTCGTTGCCGGCGGGTCCGGTACGCGTTTTGGCAATCCGGGCGGCAAACAGCTCGTGAACGTGGCGGGTCGCCCGCTTATGACCTGGTCGATCTTGGCCTTTGATCGCTCGGCCTACGTGGGGCATATCGTGGTGGTGTGCCCGCCCGAGCGCCGCGCGGAGATGAACGCCCTGGCTATCGAGCCGTTCGATATCCGGACCCCGCTGACCTTCGCAGATGCCGGGACGACCCGCCAGGACTCCACGCACGCGGGCGTGAGTGCCGTACCTGCGGGTTTCGACTACGTTGCCATCCACGACGGCGCCCGTCCGCTCATCACGACCGAGGCCATCAACAAGGCGATCAACGTCCTCATCGACTCCTCTGCCGTGGACGGCGTGGTGTGCGGCCAGCCCTCCGTGGATACCCTGAAGGTGATGGAGGGGGACCGCATTGTCGAGACGCCGCCACGCAGCCGCTACTGGACGGTGCAGACACCCCAGATCTTTCGCCTGGACGCCATGCGCCATGCCTTCGAGGCGGCCGCCGCTGAGGGGTTCACCGGCACGGACGACTCCTCGCTCGTGGAGCGCGCCGGCGGCACGGTGCTCTGCGTGAACAGCCCGCGCGACAACGTCAAGGTCACGCTGCCGGAGGATCTGCGCGTGGTCACGGCCATCCTGCTCGGCCGCATGAGCGAGGCGGATAGCCGCCAGGACACGGGAACCTTCCCGCGCCTGGGGTAGGGCTACCCGGTGGACGTGGCGAGTGCGTCCTCGCCCGTGGTGCCGGACGAGCGGTCCGGGCGGGTGCGGTATGATGACGAGCGCATGGAACCATCTACGGTACGAAGGAGCGCCCGCCCATGAGCTCGCTGCGCATCGGACACGGCTATGACGTTCACCGATTGGTGGAGGGGCGCCGCTGCATCATCGGCGGCGTGGACATTCCCTTTGAGAAGGGCCTTTTGGGCCACAGCGACGCCGACGTGCTCGCCCATGCCCTGGCCGACGCCATCCTCGGTGCCGCCCGTGCCGGTGACATCGGCAAGCTCTTCCCCGACACCGACCCCGCCTACGAGGGTGCGGACTCGCTCGTGCTGCTCCATCGCGTGATGGAGCACGTGCGCGGCCTTGGCTTCGAGTTCGTGGACGCGGACTGCACCATCGCCTGTCAGGAGCCCAAGATCACTCCGCACCGCGATGCGATGCGCGAGAACCTTGCGCGGGCCCTCGGCGTGGATGTGGAGAACGTGGGCGTGGCCGCCACCACTACCGAGCGCCTCGGCTGGGAGGGCACGGGCGAGGGCATCGGCGCCTGGGCCGTCTGCCTGCTGGAGAAGCGATGTAGCGAGACGGCGTAGACCGGGTTCGATTTGCTAGCACGAGAGGAATTCCCCCCATGAAGATATACAGCTCCCAAACGCATCAGAAGGCCGAGTTCACCCCCATCGAGGAGGGAACGGTCCGCATGTACGTGTGCGGTCCCACGGTCTACGACAACATCCACATCGGCAACGCGCGCACGTTCATCAGCTTCGACGTTATCCGCCGCTGGCTCATGGCCTCCGGCTACCAGGTGACCTTTGCGCAGAACCTCACCGACGTGGACGACAAGATCATCAACCGTGCGAACGAGCAGGGTCGCACGGCCGAGAGCGTGGCCGAGGAGTTCTCGGATAAGTTCATCGCCGTCATGCGCCGCGCCAACGTGCTCGACCCGGATGTGCGTCCCCGCGCCACCAAGGAGATTGGCCCCATGATCGGCATGATCAAGAGCCTGATCGAGCAGGGACATGCCTACGCGGCCGAGAACGGCGATGTGTACTTTGCCGTGCGCAGCGACCCGTCCTACGGCGAGGTTTCCGGTCGCCGCGTGGACGACCTCATGGTGGGCGCGCGCATCGAGGAGAACGAGATCAAGCGCGATCCGCTCGACTTTGCCCTGTGGAAGGCCGCGAAGCCCGGCGAGCCCAGCTGGCCCTCGCCATGGGGTGCCGGCCGTCCCGGCTGGCACACCGAGTGCGCCGCCATGGTGCACCGTTACCTGGGTGTGCCCATCGACATCCACGGCGGTGGCTCCGACCTGGCCTTCCCGCACCACGAGAATGAGTGCGCCCAGGCCACCTGCGCTTGGCACGAGGGCTTCGCCAACACCTGGATGCACACGGGCATGCTGCTCGTGAACGGCGAGAAGATGTCTAAGTCGCTCGGCAACTTTTTCACGCTGGAAGAGGTGCTCGAGAAGCACTCCGCGGCGGCGCTCCGCCTGCTCATGCTGCAGACGCACTACCGCAGCCCACTCGACTTCTCCTGGGAGCGCCTGGAGGGTGCCGAGAATTCGCTCACGCGCATCGCCGGAACGGTGGAGAACCTGCGTTGGGCCGCGGGCCATGCTGCTGGCGCGCCGGATGCCGACCGCGCCGCTGCGCTTTCCGCTGCGCGCGAGCAGGCGGATACCGAGTACCGTGCCTGCATGGATGATGATTTCAACACCGCGGGTGCCCTTGCGGCGGTCTTCGGCTTCGTGACCGAGGCGAACCAGTATCTCGAGGCCACGCAGGCAGATGCCGCCGTGGACGCGGACGCCGCCCTCGCCGCGGCGGACGCGCTCGCCGGCTGGCTGGACACCCTGGGCATTCAGCTGCCGGAGCCCAAGGTGGAACTGCCCGTGGGCTTGCTCGGCGTGGCCGCGGGGCTCTGCGCTTACACGGGCGACGCCGTGGATGAGGCCGCCGAGCGCATCCTCGCCGCCCGTGCCGAGGCCCGCGCGGCCAAGGACTGGGCGCGCGCCGACGCCATCCGCGACCAGCTGCGCGACATGGGGCTCGTGATCGAGGACACGGCCGCCGGCCAGCGCATCAAGAGCGCCTAGCTCGGGGATTCCTCGCCAGATTACGAGCCGGGGGCGTGACGTAACTCGTTCACGCCCCCGGCTTTATGAGTTCGAGTTAGTAGGCTGCGACGTGGAGGCATACGTCAGTTGCCGGAGACGTGCAGGTGTCTTGCAAAGGGCGGGGGGGCGACCCCGAACCAAGGTGACACCGCGGGCTCGTAGAGGCTCGTCCTTGGTTGTATCCATCAGCTGGGACGAGCCTGTTCTCGTTTCCGGAAGGGGGCTGCCGTATGGCGCGAGACGTGTTTCCCATGCGGGACGAGGTGCGCGAGCTGGCGAGGAGTGGCCGGTACCGCCGCATCCCGGTGGTACTCGAGCTTCTTGCCGACCGCTTTACGACCATCGAGGCTCTGCGCCGGGTGCGCGCGGCCTTGGGTCCGCGCATGCTCTCCGCACCGCGCTGCTCGGCATCCTGCGCCGGCGGTTATCCGTTATGCCATAATGGCCCCGTTCAAACGGTACGGTGAGATGGGGCATCCATGGCGGATAGGCGCAAGGCGAATAAGGGCGAGCGGGGCGGTAGGGGCTCCGGTTTCGGCGATCATGGCGCACAGGGCAGCCGCGCGGGCGAGGGCAAGCGGACGCGTTCCGCCGGACCCGCCCGCGCGTCGCGGACTGGACGCTCCGGCGCTCGGGAAACCCATGCCGGAGAGCGTGCGGCACTCTATATAGAAGGACGTCGAGCCGCAGCCGAGGCGCTGCGCTGTGGCTTCCCCGTCAAGCGCGCACTCGTGGCTGAAGGGGAGGGCGACGCGGGTACGCGCGAGTACCTCCAGGTCCTTCAGGCTGCGGGCGTGCCGGTGGAGTTCGTGTCGCGCGCACGTTTGGACGAGATCTCGAGCCACGGGGCGCATCAAGGCATCGCGCTTGAAGTGGGAGCGTTCCCGTATAAGACCATCGAGGACGTGATCTCGGCTTCGGGTGCGGGTCCCGCGCTCGTCGTCGTGCTCGACCACGTGACGGACGAGGGCAACCTGGGTGCCATCGCGCGCTCCGCCGAGGTGGTGGGTGCGAGCGGCGTGGTGGTTGCGAACAAGCGCGCGGCCGGCGTGGGCGTGGGCACGTTCAAGACGTCCGCCGGCGCCGTCATGCATCTGCCGATCGCGCAGGTGACGAACCTCGCCCGTGCGATTGACCAGCTGAAGGAAGCGGGCTTTTGGGTGATCGGTGCCTCCGAGCACGCCGAGGATATCGTCTGGGATGCACCGCTCGACGGTCGTATCGCGCTCGTGATGGGCTCCGAGGGCAGCGGCATCTCGCGCCTGTTGCTCGAGAAGTGCGACGTTCTCGCCAAGCTGCCCCAGCGTGGGCAAACCGAGAGCCTGAACGTGGCTCAGGCGGCCACCGTGTTCTGCTACGAGTGGCTCAGGCGCAACCAGGGCGTTCTGTAGGAGTTGCCGATGACCAAGAAGAATCGAAACAAGGCGAAGGCCAAGCGCTTCGGCGAGGGGTCCGTTAAGAGTCAAGTTTCCGCCGCTACCTACGGCGTCGGCAACGCGTTCGGCTCCTTTGGCGGCTCCGGGGTCTACGGCGCCCCCGATCCGTCCGAGCCGCCGCGCGGTACGAACGCCCGCGGTCAGAAGGAGCTGCTGGTGGTGGATGGCTACAACATCATCCACGCCACCGCTAAATACGAGCGCCTCATCTACGACAGCGGAAAGAGCCCCTACGCTACCGACCGCTATGATTCCGCGCGCATGGCGCTCATCGCCGACGTGGCCGCCTTTGCCCAAGGTAGCTACGAGGCCGTGATCGTGTTCGACGGCGCGGGCAACGTGAACCCCGATCGTCCGAATCTGCCGCAGGCGGGCATCCGCATCGAGTACAGTCCAACGGGCGTTTCCGCCGACACCGTGATCCAGCGGTTGTGCACCGAGGCGCGCGAGTCGGGGCGTGCCTGCTCCGTCGTCACGTCGGATGGGACCATCCAGGCGACGGTGATGGGGAAGGGCGTCACGCGCATCTCGGCGCGCATGCTCGTGGAGGAGATGGACCAGATCGACCGCGAGATCGAGCGCGTGCAGGAGGAGGCGCCCAACATGAAGCTCACACTGGGAAGCCGCCTCTCGCCCGAGGCCGCGGCCAAGCTCGCCGGCCTGCGCGCCAAACTGTAGTATCCTGAACCAACGCGCCAGCGTGGCTCAACGGTAGAGCAACTGATTTGTAATCAGTGGGTTGCAGGTTCGATTCCTGTCGCTGGCTCCAGGGAGCTTGCGGGCCCGTTGCCGTTGCCGGCAGCGGGCCCGTTTCATGTGGGTCGGAATCGAACCTGCAAAGGCGCGGAGCTGAGGCGACGCGCGAGCGTCGCCCAGCGCAGCGCGCGAGGGCCGGAGGCCCGAAGCGGATGCGGTCGGCCCCGCCGACCGCGGATTCCTGTCGCTGGCTCCAGGGAGCTTGCGGGCCCGTTGCCGTTGCCGGCAGCGGGCCCGTTTCATGTGGGTCGGAATCGAACCTGCATTACTGCAGCAGGCTAAAGCGCAGGTCGGCGTAAGTGAGTGATGTAGATACGCCCGGACGCGTGTGTTAGTGCGTTTTTGTTGACACGCCCGCGAGCGCGTCGTAACATTCCACTGCTTGCGCTTGAGGCGGACCGAAGTGGAGCGCATCAAGCACGAGTATGGCAACTGGGGATGTGGCACAGCGGCAACTGCGGCGGACTGTAAATCCGCTCCCTCTGGGTTCCTAGGTTCGAGTCCTAGCATCCCCACCAGTCAGGCCTGTGTAGCTCAGTCGGTAGAGCACCTCGTTGGTAACGAGGAGGTCACCGGTTCAAGTCCGGTCGCAGGCTCCAGTTTTGGCGGTGTAGCTCAGTTGGTCAGAGCGCACGGTTCATACCCGTGTTGTCACTGGTTCGAATCCAGTCACCGCTACCAGGTAACACAGGCGGCTCAGTCGGATACGATCGGGCCGCTTGAGGTTAAGTAGGCAAAGTCCCGTCCGGGGACGACCTAAGGAGGAGGGCTCATGGCCAAGGAAAAGTTCGAGCGTACTAAGCCGCATGTCAACATTGGTACCATCGGTCACGTCGACCACGGTAAGACCACGCTGACTGCCGCCATCACCAAGGTTCTCTCTGAGACCCCTGGCTGCAAGGCTGACTTCACCGCCTTCGAGAACATCGACAAGGCTCCCGAGGAGCGCGAGCGCGGTATTACCATTTCCGTCGCCCACGTCGAGTACGAGACCGCCAAGCGTCACTATGCTCACGTTGACTGCCCCGGCCACGCCGACTACGTCAAGAACATGATCTCCGGTGCCGCTCAGATGGACGGCGCTATCCTGGTCATCGCCGCCACCGACGGCCCCATGGCCCAGACCCGCGAGCACATCCTGCTCGCCCGTCAGGTCGGCGTGCCCTACATCGTCGTGTTCCTGAACAAGTGCGACATGGTCGACGACGAGGAGCTCATTGACCTCGTCGAGATGGAGACCCGTGAGCTCCTCTCCGAGTACGACTTCCCGGGAGACGACATCCCCGTGATCCGCGGTTCCGCTCTCGGCGCCCTCAACGGCGAGGAGAAGTGGATGAACTCCGTCCGCGAGCTCATGGACGCCGTCGACGACTACATCCCGACGCCCGCCCGTGACAACGACAAGCCGTTCCTGATGGCTGTCGAGGACGTCATGACCATCTCCGGCCGTGGTACCGTTGCCACCGGTCGTGTGGAGCGCGGCGAGCTCAAGCTGAACGAGCCGGTCGAGATCGTCGGCATCAAGCCCACCTCCACCTCCGTGGCTACCGGCATCGAGATGTTCCGCAAGTCCATGGACTTCTGCGAGGCTGGCGACAACGTGGGTATCCTGCTCCGTGGCGTCAAGCGCGAGGACATCGAGCGCGGCCAGGTTCTCTGCAAGCCCGGTTCCGTTACCCCGCACACCAAGTTCACCGGCGAGATCTACGTCCTCACCAAGGACGAGGGTGGCCGTCACACCCCGTTCTTCTCCAACTATCGTCCGCAGTTCTACTTCCGTACGACGGACGTCACCGGCACCATCAAGCTGCCTGAGGGCACCGAGATGGCCATGCCTGGCGACCACGTGACGATCGACGCTGAGCTGATCCACCCGATCGCCATGGAGGAGGGCCTGCGCTTCGCTATCCGCGAGGGTGGCCACACCGTGGGCTCCGGCATCGTCTCCAAGATCGAGGCCTAGTTTTAGACCCCGTATCTGACGGTCTGCTCTGAACCCGGCGCCTCAATCGGGGCGCCGGGTTTTCTTTGTAAAGGGTGAGCTGCAGAAGTTGTGAACTTAGTTGACAGCTCGCCGGTTGGGATGATAGCCTTATCCACCGTGCCCGTATGGGACGGTATTGGAGGTATAAGATACATGCGCACTATGGTTACCCTCGCTTGCACCGAGTGCAAGCGCCGCAACTACACCACGACCAAGAACAAGGCGAACATGCCTGATCGCATGGAGATCAAGAAGTATTGCCCCTGGTGCCGTAAGCATACGGTCCACAAGGAGACGCGCTAGTCTCTCATTTACACGCCAGTAGTTCAATTGGTAGAGCATCGGTCTCCAAAACCGAGTGTTGAGGGTTCGAGTCCTTCCTGGCGTGCCAGAATCACCTCCGTAAGCCTCCTCGCGAGGCTTACGGTTTCTAACGTACAAGGCGGGTTTTCGCCGGAGGTAGGGCGCAATGGCCACTAAGAAGAGCAAGAAGAAGGTTTCGGAGCAGCCCGCTAACCTGGCTACCGATTCCAAGGCCAAGGGCGCGGACAAGAAGAGCGTCCTCAAGAAGAAGGACGCTACTCCGGACAAGAAGAGCACCAAGAAGGCTAAGAAGCCGGGCGTGTTCACCCGTATCAAGAAGTACTTTGGCTCCGTGCGCTCCGAGATGAAGCGTTGCGTGTGGCCCACCAAGAAAGAACTGATCAACTACTCCGTGGCGGTGTGCGTCTCGCTCATCGTCGTGGGAGTCGCCATTGCTCTGGTTGATGCTGCTATCAGCCAGGGTTTGGTGCTGTTTGCCGGTCTTAGGGGGTAGGCAATGTCCAAGCGTTGGTACGTCGTTCACACCTACTCGGGCTATGAGAACAAGGTCAAGACCGACCTTGAGCATCGTATCGAGACCATGGGCATGCAGGATCGCATCTTCGACATCCAGATTCCCATGGAGCGCGTTGTCGAGATCAAGGAGGGCGGCGAGCGCGTCGCCAAGGATTCCAAGGTCTTTCCCGGCTATGTGCTCGTTCGCATGGAAATGGACGATGACTCCTGGACCTGCGTGCGCAACACGCCCGGCGTGACCGGTTTCCTCGGCGGCAGCGGCAAGCCCGCGCCGCTTTCCCGTGATGAGTACAACAAGATGATGCGCAAGTCCGATAAGGGTGACGCGCCCAAGCGTACTGCCACCTCCATCGAGGTCGGCACCTCCATCCGCGTTACCTCTGGCCCGCTTGCCGGCTTTGACGGCCAGGTGGCTGAGGTCAACGCCGAGGCTGGCAAGGTCAAGGTCACGCTGCTCATCTTTGGCCGCGAGACCCCGGTCGAGCTTGCGTTCGACCAGATCGAGGTCATCGCGTAAGGTTGTCCGTTCGCGTCCCCGCTTCGCTTCTGGCCGCTCACCAGGACGCGAGCTTCTAGTGGGATCGGCGCTGACGATAGGTAAGATTACTTCGCATTTAGCGTTAGGAAGGAAGACAGATGGCTCAGAAGAAGGTCACCACCGTCATCAAGCTTCAGGTCGACGCCGGTAAGGCGAACCCGGCTCCTCCCGTTGGTCCGGCGCTCGGTGCCGCTCAGGTCAACATCATGCAGTTCTGCCAGGCGTTCAATGCCGCCACGCAGGACAAGATGGGCGACATCATCCCCGTCGAGATCACCGTTTACGAGGATCGTACGTTCTCCTTCGTGACCAAGACCCCGCCTGCGGCTCACCTCATCAAGAAGGAGCTCAAGCTCAAGGGCGGTTCTGCCACTCCGCAGAGCGTCAAGGTTGGTCAGCTCTCCCAGGAGCAGCTCACCAAGATCGCCGAGATCAAGATGCCGGACCTCAATGCCAACGATATCGAGGCCGCCAAGAAGATCGTCGCCGGTACTGCCCGTTCCATGGGCGTGACCATCGCCGAGTAACGTCGGCTCCAATTGGGTAATTGCGCGGCGGCATAGGGGCCGTCGCGCTCGATGTGGGAGGGTGTTTACCCGTTTGCACCACAGGAGGTATTGATATGGCTAAGAAACATGGCAAGCTCTACCGTGAGGCCGCGGCCAAGATCGACCGCGCGAACCTTTACACGCCCGCTGAGGCTGTGAAGCTCGTCAAGGACAGCGCACACAAGAAGTTCGACGAGACCGTCGAGGTTCACTTCCGTCTGGGCGTTGACACTCGTAAGGCCGATCAGAACATCCGCGGTTCTATCTCCCTGCCCCACGGTACCGGTAAGTCCGTGCGCGTGGCCGTCTTCGCCGAGGGCGAGAAGGCTCGCGAGGCCGAGGAGGCCGGTGCCGATGTGATCGGTTCCGACGAGCTCGTCGCCCAGATCCAGGCCGGTGAGATCAACTTCGACGCTGCTATCGCCACCCCGCCGATGATGGCCAAGGTCGGCCGCATCGGTAAGATCCTTGGTCCCCGTGGCCTCATGCCGAACCCCAAGCTCGGCACCGTGACCATGGATGTCGCCAAGATGGTCGGCGAGCTCAAGGCTGGTCGTGTTGAGTACCGTGCCGACCGTTACGGCATCTGCCACGTTCCGATGGGCCGCGTCTCCTTCGACGATCAGAAGCTCATCGAGAACTACGCAGCGCTCTACACCGAGATCCTGCGTGTTAAGCCCGCGTCCGCCAAGGGCAAGTACGTCAAGAGCATCTCCATGTCCTCCACCATGGGCCCGGGCGTCAAAGTTGACCCCGCTGTCCAGCGCAACTTCCTGGCTGAGTAGCTTCACGCTTCCAGCGTATCTTTGAACGCCAAGCCCCGCTTCCCTGAGAAGCGGGGTTTTTCGTACCTCGAGAAAAACCTTCGGGATGAAGGAGCCTTCGCTCTATGCCAGTTTGAAGCGGCTTGAGAAGTCCTTTCTGGTGGAGAGCTATTGGGGGGGGACGAGACCCAGGGTGCGCGTCGTAAGTACTACCGCGTGACGCAGGCCGGCTTGGATGAGCTCGAACAGGCTACCGAACGGTGGCGTGAGGTACGGGATATCATCGACCGCCTGCTTGAAACGACCGCGCCCGCGAAGTCGGCGGCAACGGATGGGGGACACCATGAATGAGCTTCGCATGTACGTTGAGCACCTCTTTGAGGGCAAGGTCATGACGGCCGATCTCATCGAACTCAAGGAAGAGATTTACGGCAACCTCATGGCTCGCTACGAAGACCTCGTGGCGAGCGGTATGGATGCGGCTCAAGCGCTCGAGGAGGCAAAGCAGAGCATCTCGAGTGTCGACGAGCTGTTGCCGGGTGAGGGATCCCGGGAGGCCGACAGTTCAGATCAGAGCGGGGCTACATCGGCTGACGAGGATATGAAGGGCCCGAGCGCTCCGGTGCTGCCGCAGCCTGAAACGGTGACAACGAAGGCATCGACCACGGTTAAGGCGCATAAGAAGCTGCTCCTCGTGCTTGCCGGTGTTTTGCTTGTCGTTATGATCGGCATTCCCCTCATCGGTGTGGCCATGGGCGCCATCCTCTTCGACAACGTGACCGACGGCGATATCAGCGTGAATCATGATGGCACCTCCCTTTCTGCGGGCAAACAGGGAGTTC
>OIXX01000387.1_pt1 | contig 27948 bp, 21 predicted proteins | sample 1588161 | NCBI WGS metagenome assembly OIXX01 (sample SAMN03283274) | human gut metagenome | biome: human-associated habitat; material: feces | host: Homo sapiens | place: Peru | collected 2012
ACCGCTACGTAGCCCCCTCACCCCTTCGGGGAGCTCCCCCGATGGGGAGCCAAGACGTTCTGCCGCTTAACTTAATAGCATTGCCCTTGCGGGGAAGGTATCCCGAAGGGGCGGATAGGGCACTGGCGGTATGAAAGAGAGTGGAGAAAGCGGAGAAGTGCGTCGTTTATGAAAGCAACCGAGCGCCTCATATACTTGCGGAGAAGCCGCCACCTTCATTCCTTATTCGAGCAAATCTTTCATCCCCAATCAAAGGGCTATACGCCCCTAGGGATGCCCCTGAACCTATCACTCTCTCATTCCCAATTCTATGGCCAGCTCCGTTGCATTTTTTGCGATGCGTGTCGCGCCATGGCGGGCGAGGAAGCTTTTATTTCGAAAGCCCCATGCGACGGAGATGCAGGCAAGGCCGGCGTTTTTTGCCGTTTCGATATCCACCTCCGAGTCGCCGATATAGACAGCCTGTTCTTTCGGAATGGAAAGGTCATGGAGAATGCGATCAAGCATGTCGGGCGCAGGCTTTCTATGGATGGCAGGAGAATTGCCCATGATGGCGTCGAAAAGACCGGGGAAATGCATCGCGGCGAGCTTCGCTACATCCGCTTCGTCTTTGTTTGAGGCGACGGCGGTACGGATCCCTCTTTTCCGAAGCGCGGAAAGGAGAGCGGGGATGCCGTCGTAGGGGGTGGTGTGAAGGTGGCAGTGTGCGCTGTAGTAGGGCACGAAGATCGACTGCAGGCGGGCGGTGTCCTGCGCTGTAAGACCGTAGGAGGAAAGCGGCGTAGGATTTTCTACGTATTCCAAGTCTTCACCGGCGCATCCGGCGGCCATGGCGAGCGCTTTCTGCATGTCGGCTTCGATGCCGCAGCCGTAGCAGAGCTTCACGAGCTCTGCGGGAAATGCATGGGGCTTTCCCAGCTGGGAAAGTGCGTAGTTGGTACAGATCGTAAGATCGGTGATGGTATCGAGGATCGTGCCATCCATATCGAAGAGAACTGCCTGATACATAGGTACTCCTTTTATTAAATGTGAGCGGGGATGAGAGGCTCGTGTCAGCTTATAGGGGATTGCCTTGTGGGCTAATTTTACCGCCATTTCCATTATTCTAGCATTCAATGTCTTGTTCTGCTATCATCGTTTTACATATGTAGCAAAAAATATCCATGCATAGGCATTTGAATAGGATCCCCATGTGTATGCGTCTGCAGGACCCTTGCATTGACAAAGGATGGGGAATCTTGTTATACTTTTTATAAACCGGGATTTCAGGTCCCGGCTATATTTTTGATTATTTTGTAAACTACTTAAAATTAACGGGTTGACTATTAAAGGAGACAGTCATGAACGATGTAAAAAGGGTAGGCATTCTGGGGACGGGGAGTTATATACCGGAGAAAGTCGTCACGAATGATGATTTAGCCAAAATACTTGATACCAATGATGAATGGATCCGTACGAGAACTGGTATCCGGGAAAGACATTTAGCCGCGAAAAATGAAAATGCTTCTGATATGGCTGTGGCAGCGGCGGAAAGAGCCATAGAAATGTCCGGTATCAGAAAGGATCAGATAGGATTTATTATTTTGGCCACGGGTACGCCAGATCATCTGATTCCGAATACGTCGAGCCGTGTGCAGGATAAACTGGGGCTTGACAATGCAGGAGCTGTCGATATATCAGCAGGCTGCGCCGGATTTATACATGGTCTTTTTATGGCGGAGGGGCTTGTTGCTGCAGAACTGTTTGACTATGTTCTTGTCATTTCATCAGAAATGTTATCCAAACACTTAGACTGGAATGATCGTAATACCTGCATTCTCTTTGGGGATGGGGCAGGGGCTGCCGTCGTGGGACAGGATGGCAGACTGGAAATTCGTTCCTTTGATACGGGATGTGATGGGAGCTCTTGGGACTGTATCCATATACCGGCCGGAGGTACGGCAGAGCCCATTTCGGAAGAAGCCATCCGAGATGGCAGGCTGTATCTTCACATGAAGGGGAAACGGGTTTTTGAAGCATCCGTCCGGCATATGAGAGAGACTGCTGAAAATGTGTTGCAGAAAGAAGGCATCACCAAAGATGAGGTGGGACTTTATCTTTTCCATCAGGCGAATGTTCGGATCATTCAGTGTTTGGCTGGGAAGATGGAGATTCCGTGGGAGAAAATTCCCATTGAATTGGATCGGTTGGGAAATACAGGCCCTGCTTCTGTAGCTATTGCGCTGGATCTAGCTATGAGGGGCGGGCGTATTTCAAAAGGAAGCTATGTGATGATGAATGGATTCGGAGCTGGCTTCATCTGGTCGAGCCTGCTATTAAAGGCGCACTGAAATCAAAAAGAGCTCCCGCGGGAGCTCTTTTTGATTGGCTTATTCGACATCTACGGTGTCTGGTCTGCCTGCGTCATCAAGACCCAGGTAAGCCACTTCTCTGACATGACCATCATAGGTCAGAGTGATGTGGTAATGGAAGGTCTGTTCATCGAATACTTCATCACCGAGCATAATAGCGGTGGTGTAGCTGTCCGGGCGGTAGTCTCTGACGGTATCGCCGACGACCGGGAACTGCAGGAATACGTATTCCTCACCCTGGTAGCTTACGCCGCCATAAACACGTTTCAGATCAGCGACGAGATATTTGTCGACGCCATTGACGATGATGCTCTTTTCAGTTACTTCTGCCATGTTTATCACCTCACGACCAATTTATAGCAAGGAAATTGCTATTTCTTCCTATAATATAACACTTTTTCATAATAAACAGAAGAGGAAAAATTTCTAGGGAAACACTGAGTAAATCGTTGTCAGATTTTACTCTTAAATTTTTATGCATGGCGAGGAATAACCTGACGCGAATAGCGGGCTATTTAAGGAAGGTTATGACGAAGCTATGTATAAAAATTCTTGTAAAATCTGACTCTGCGATTTAATCAGCGTTTCCCTGAAGCCGCCGACAGGCCGGAAATGAAGGAGCAAAGGCGGCGCTTTTCCGGAAAGGAAATGCGGATCTGCCAATGCCATGATCTTCTTGACATTCCATGCCTGCTCTGTTACCATTTATAGAAATATTTCAATTCATTGAAGGGAATGTATTCTATGAATCTTGACTGACTGATGGAGCATTTATGGAACAGATCTACATTGATACGGCGAAAATTTTAAAAGCCATCTCCGATCCGAAACGGTTGAAGATCGTCGACATGCTATCCTGCCATGCCCAGTGTGCCTATAAGCTGCAGGAAGCCTTCGCCATCACCCAGCCGACGCTTTCGCATGATATGAAGGTGCTTGTCGAGTCCGGTCTGGTCCTTGATCGTCGTGATGGGAAGCATATTTTTTATACGCTGAATCCGGATGCATTAGATGAGCTGCACACCATCATGGGGACGATCTTCAAAAAGAAAAAACGCTGCTTTGCAGATCAATAAAACGAAGCCGAGAGGCTTCGCTTTTTTGATGAAGAAGGCCTTGGGAGGGGGATCGGGAGAGTCCGGCGGTCGGGCGATCCTTTTTTTCTGTAAGGGATGGTCTCAGAACGCAGAAATGGGAGATCTGTATTTCCGTGAGCCCTGAAAACCGTGCGAAGCGCTCACCGGCATATCCGCTTCCGCGGGGGCATTTTGAAGCAGGAGAGCTTCATTTTTTCTCCCATAACCCCATACAATCATGGTATAATAAAGTGACTATCGATGAAAGGAAGAAAGCTATGGGCGTGATCATCAGCATTATCAATCAGAAGGGCGGCGTGGGGAAGACGACCACGGCGGTGAACCTTGCGGCCTACCTGGCAGACCGCGGGAAAAAGACGCTTCTTATCGACGAAGACGCGCAGGGAAATTCCACCAGCGGACTCTCTAAGGATGTGGAGCTCAAAAAGAACCTGTATGATGTGCTGCTCGATGATGCGGACGCAGAAGAGGCCATCGTCAAGACAGCGGTGAAGAAGCTCTCTCTTCTTCCTTCCTCCATCGATCTTGCGGGGGCGGATATCGAGCTGTCGGCCATGGAGGAACGGGAGCACATCCTGAAGAAAAAGATCGAAGTGCTGAAGGATACCTATGATTTCATCCTGATCGACTGCCCGCCATCGCTGGGACTGATGACGCTCAATGCGCTTGTCGCATCCGATTCGATCCTGATCCCGATCCAGGCGGAATTCTATGCACTGGAAGGGCTTTCGCAGCTGGTGAAGACGGTGCAGATCGTCAGCCGCAAGCTGAATCCGTCGCTCCGTATCCTGGGGATCCTCCTCACGATGTTCGACGGACGGACGAATCTGTCGCTGCAGGTGGCAGAGGAAGTCAAGACGTATTTCGGTTCCAAGGTCTTCAAGACAGTGATTCCAAGGACCGTGAAATTATCGGAGGCTCCGAGTTTCGGTGAGCCGATCCTGACCTATGCGCCCAAGTCCAAGGGGGCAGAGGCGTATAAGAAGCTGTGCCGGGAGGTATTGAAACGTGGTTAAGCGAAAATTGGGACGGGGGCTCGGCTCTCTTCTGGAAAATGCACTGGATGAGACGGGCAAGGTCATTGAGCTGGATATTTCCAAGATACATCCCAATCCCTGGCAGCCGCGCCGCCAGTTTGATTTTAAGTCGCTGGAAGATCTGGCGGCTTCCATCAAGGAAAAAGGACTGATCCAGCCGATCACGGTGCGCTACCGTGACAAGAACGGCGACTTTGAGTATGAGCTCGTCACCGGCGAACGCCGTCTGCGGGCGGCGGACCTCGCAGGGCTCAAGACGGTGCCGGCGATCGTTTCTGCCTATGATGACAGATCCATGGCAGAGGTAGCGCTGATCGAGAATCTGCAGCGCGAAGACCTGAACCCGATCGAAGAGTGTGAAGCCTATCAGCAGCTGATCAATCATTATGGGCTGACGCAGGAGCAGATGGCGGCCAAGGTCGGCAAAAGCCGCCCCTACATCGCCAATATGCTCCGTCTCGCAGAGCTTCCTTCAGATGTGAAGCTCCTCTTGGCCTCCGGCAGGCTTACGACGGGTCAGGCGAGGCCGCTTCTTTCTCTTGCTTCCGAAGAGGAGCAGAGTGAGCTCGCACAAAAGATCGTAGCGGAAGGGCTGTCAGCGCGTCGGGTCGAAGACATGGCGCGGGAAAAGAAAAAGAAGAAAAAAGAAACGACAGATGCCAAGGCGGATGCGTTTCTTCGCTCTATTGAAGAGAAGCTGGGCATGTCCGTCGGCAGCCGCGTGGCGATCAAGCTCGGGCGCGGGAAAAATGCCCACAGCGGCACGATCTCCATCACCTTCAAAAATGATGAAGAATTTGAGCGAATCACGGAATTTTTAAATGGGAAAAGGTAGGATGTAGTGACTTGAATACCGCCTTCGGGCATCGCCCCCATATCTATTTGCGGCGAAGCCGTTACTACAACCCTGAACCCTGAAGTTTGAAAGCAGGGATGAGTAGTTAGGGATTAGTGGCTAGGGATTAGGAGTCTCAAGTGACTAGTGACTTAAATTCCATTTTTGGGCATCGCCCCATATCTATTTGCGGCAAAGCCGCCACCACCATTTCTCATTCCTCATTCCTAATTCCTCATTCCTCATTCGAGCAGAGCTTTCATCCACAATCAAGGGACGCCCCGTCCCATGGGCTAACCCTGAACCCTAAACCTTTAACCTACAACCCTATCCCCAGGAGATATACACAAATCATGCAGAGTGCAAATATGATCTTTTATGTCATCGGTGCGATCGTCATCGTGCTTTTCATCCTTCTTCTCGTGAACATGCTGCTCATGAGAAATAAGCTGAACCGTCTGGCCAAGAAGTACAAATATTTCATGAATGGCGAAGACGGCGGCTCGCTCGAGCTGCGCCTCTCGACTGAAGTGAGAGAGCTTCGGGAAATGGTGAGTTCCTCCGAAAATATGCTGCATCAGCAGGAGCTTCTCGCGACCATGCAGCTGTCCTCCTTCCAAAAGGTGGGACTTGTGCGCTACGATGCCTTCGATGACACCGGCGACAAGCTCTCCTTCTCGCTGACCGTGCTCGACGGCAAGAACAACGGCTTCATCCTGTCCTCGCTGGCGGGGCATGACACCTCCCGCATCTATGCGAAGCAGATCGTGAATGGCCAGTGCAAGGAGGCTCTCTCTTCTGAAGAAGCGGAAAGCATCAATATGGCTCTGGATACCCTGATGCCGGATATGGCTTCAGAAGCGCAGGAGCTTGTGAATGAGACGCGCGGCGAAGCCCTGTCTAAGTCCCAGCCGGATAACCATCGCATTGATACGGCCGGGAAATAAAGGCTTGCGCTCGGTGACGGGAGACCTGTCATCTGCGAGGATGACCTGAAATAAGGAAGCAACTATGAAACGAAATGAAAATACAGACACTGGCGAAGTGAGCTTTCATTTCAACAGTGACGAATGGAAAAAATTGAAGATCGCAGGCATCGCAGCGGGCCTCCTCCTGGCAGCGAGTCTCGGGACGGCGGTGTACTCTGCCGTGTCTATGGAGAGCCTCTCCCGGCAGAACCAGCTCTATCAGAACCAGCTCAAAATGGCAGAGGAGAAGATGAAGTCGCTGGAGGACAAGACAGCGACGATAGAAAAGCTCTCCGATCAGCTGCAGGACATGGTGAAAGCCAACAGCAATGGCGCCGCGCAGAATATGACGGGCGGCATCGGCGGTGCCTCCACCGTACCGGATAAGGCGAAAACGGCAGCCGTAAAAGAGCAGGGGGCAAGTACCTCCTATGCGACGCCGGGCAGTCTTTTGAGATCGATGCGTCAGCTTGATGCGCGTCTCGATGTGCAGATCAAAACCATGATCGTCCTGCGTGAGCAGGTGATGAACCAGACCTACGGCATGCAGACCACGTTGCTCTCCGCCTCGTCTGCGACGCCGGACATCTGGCCGGTCAAAGGGCAGGTCTCCAGCAGTTACGGCTTCCGCGCAAGTCCCGGGGGCATCGGCTCCACCTACCACGAAGGCCTCGATATTGCTGCTGATTACGGCGCGCCTGTCTCAGCGACGGCCTCCGGTACAGTCACCCGCGCAGGCTGGGTGGATGGCTATGGCTATCTCGTCGAGGTGAAGCACGACGGCGATATCACGACCCGCTATGGACATAATTCTGCGATCCTCGTCACGGAAGGCCAGCAGGTCGAGCAGGGCACCATCCTTGCTCTCGTCGGGAGTACGGGAAACAGTACCGGCCCGCACTGCCACTATGAAGTCCGCATCCATGGCGATGCGGTCGATCCGACGTACTTCCTCCCCGGAAATGATTGATCACGAGCAGGCGCAAGCCTGCTTTTTTGATAGAGGGATTAGTGACTAGTGACTAGGGATTGGGGATTTGGCTTCTCTGATCGCCCTCCTTCGAAAAAAAGTGCCCCGAAGGGGCAGAGGCTGCTTTTCCTGTAGCGGTAAGCATGCCATCTGCGCTCATGGATAAACAAAGATGGGAAATCCACTATCCAGTAGACTTTCGGGCATCGCCCCATTTATACTCTGCGGCACTCCTGATTATTATGCGCCGCACAACCCCTTTTGAACCTCTTGAACCCATAGAACCCGCTGAACCTCTTTTGTGCGAAATCAAAGGGCAGCACGCCCCAGGGGATAACCCTTAAAATAAGAAAACAACCATGAAACATATCCTACTCTCTGCGCTGCTTCTTGCTGCGCTCCCCACGGCAGCCATGGCCGAGACAGACCTTGGCTCCGTTTTGATGGAAAATGCCATCTCTTATGAAAATGCGGATGCCCGAAAGGCAGAAGATCCGCTTCTGCTTCTTTCCTGGCCGGAAAATGCGGAGTCCGTCCGCTACGAAGTGGAGATCTTCAAAGGACTGCCGGAGCATCTGGATCGGAATGCGCCTCTAAAAGAGACGGTCTATCACGACCGCCGCATTTATATGAACCGCATCCTTGTCCGTATCCCGCCTGTCATGGACGGTACGCCGCTCTACTGGCGCGTGCGTCCGATCAATGCCGACTGGGAGGGACTAGCTCCCTTCTCAGCGCCGATGGAAGTCAGGAGCACGATGCGCCTCATTTCCAGAAATGCCCCCTATCCGAAGGCGGGCGGACGGGGGAATGGCGCCTTCCTTCTCTATCCCGTCTACTCTTATACAGGAAATCCGGGAGCCTCATCCTATGAAGTCGAAGTGACGAAAGAATATCCGGAGAATATCGATGACGCACGTCCCTCTAAATACCGCGTCTGGAGCGAGGTGACGACACTTTCTAATGTCTATGATGAGCAGCCAAGACTTGGGACATACTACTGGCGTGTCCGCGGGATAGGGAGCGACGGAGAGCCGGTCGGTGTCTGGAGCCTGCCGGAAAAGATACGAAATCAGGCGGCGGTGCATTTTGATATCGGTATCTTCGGTGACAGCATCACACAGGGCGGGGGACACCTCTACCACAGTCCATCCGATCTCGCCTACAGCTATGTGTCGTATCTGGACTTTCCTGCCGTGAATCTGGGGAGGAGCGGCGACACGACGGAGATGATGGAGAAACGCTTTGACCGAGATGTGCTGCCGTTTCACGTGAAACAGCTTCTGATCATGGGCGGTATCAATGACCTGCGTATGGGAGCCGATCCGGAAAAGGTCATCAAGCATCTGAAGCGGATACAGGAGAAATGCCGCGCCCATGGCATCACGCCGATCCTGATGACGATTCTTCCCATCAATCCGGAAAATATAGAGAAATATTATGGAGAAAAGACGAATGAAAGCTGGCGGGAGGCTGTAGACACAGTGAATGCTTTCATCCGAAGCGAAGAGCATATCGATACCGCGGCGCCCTTTGCTGCCTTTCCTGTCATGCCGACAGAGCTTGCGATGGACGGCCTGCATGGCGACTGGAATGCCAAGCAGATGATCGCAGGGGAGATCAATCGGGAGATGGAAAGGCTTGTCAGACGCTAGAGAAAAAAATCCACTTATCCACAAAATGTGAACAACCTGTGAACAGCTGTGAAAAGAAAAGTGAATACATGTGAACAAAGCCCGATAATATCGGGCTATTTTTATGTGGATAAGTGAATGAAGTTATTCAATTATTCACATAAAATGGTTCGGGATACGGGCCTTTGGGGTTTCTGGCCTCATCATCATTTACTCCTGCTCCCTGGACACTCATCCCTGTTTTCAAGGTTCAGGGTTCGGGGTGTAGTAGCGGCTTCGCCGCAAATCATATATGGGGCGATGCCCGAAGGTGGTATTCAAGTCACCAGTCATCAGTCAGTCGAGGCTCCTAATCCCTAGCCACTAATCCCTAGCTACTCACCCTTCACTCCTCACTCCTCACTTCTAACTGATTCGGAAGTCGACTTAGAAAATGCAATACTAGGCACTCCTAATCCCTCATCCCTTGACAAAGCTCACTTGATGCGCTATAAAGATATTGAAAACAATTTTCAATAAGGAGGATCTATGACAGATACATTTTGGGGATTATTGATCCCTTTTCTGGGGACGTCGCTTGGCGCAGCGTGTGTCTTTTTCATGCAGGGCGAGATGAACCGCGGTGTGCAGAGAGGTCTCACGGGATTTGCCTCCGGGATCATGGTGGCGGCTTCGATCTGGAGCCTTTTGATCCCTGCACTGGATGAGTGCGAACCGATGGGGCACTGGGCGTTTCTGCCGCCGGTCATCGGCTTTGGGATCGGGATGGCGTTTTTGCTGCTGCTTGACCATGCGATCCCGCATCTGCACATGAATGCCAGTGAATCAGAAGGGCCGAAGAGCCATCTGGCGCGGACGACGATGCTGGTGCTCGCGGTGACGCTGCACAACATTCCGGAAGGGATGGCTGTCGGCGTGGTCTATGCGGGATTCTTATCCGGGCATGAGAGCATCACGGCAGCGTCGGCCATGGCGCTCTCTCTGGGGATCGCGATCCAGAATTTTCCGGAAGGCGCGATCATTTCCATGCCGCTCAAGTCCGCAGGGATGGGGCGCTGTCGCGCCTTCGCCGGCGGGGTTCTCTCCGGCATAGTGGAGCCTATCGGCGCTATAGCCACTATTCTTCTGACAGCGATGGTGGTGCCGATGATGCCATATCTCCTTTCTTTTGCAGCCGGGGCGATGATGTATGTCGTGGTGGAGGAGCTGATCCCGGAAATGTCAGCAGGTGAACACTCTGATGTAGGGGTCATCTCTTTTGCCATCGGCTTTATGCTGATGATGACTCTGGATGTCGCACTGGGATGAGAGTGTGTTTAGCAGATGAGAAAAATCAGAACCAAGTACACGTATGCCCCTATCACTACTGACAGGGGTATACGTATTTTGGGGGGGAGAAGATCGAGGGAATCACAGACGTGCTGTTTTCCGGGAACCCGTGATTTTGAGGTGACGGGCAGCTGGAGATCCGAGGAGAAAGAGAAGAATCATAAAGAAGGTGATAAGGACGTATCTCCCCAGTGATTCTGTGTAAAAGTTCTGCCAAAATGAGAATTTAGAAATGAGGGTGGCGGCTGACCTGAGATCAAGGATTCAGTACACCATCTTCCGAGCAAAACTATCTGATACAAAATTAAAAGACCTGTGGGATAATATAACAACCGCAGCTCCTTCTCCCCATCATCATGCTTTATAAACACCACTGTTAATTAAAGCCATTAGTGCAACGAACCCCAATCCCTAGAAACTACACCTGTAGTCAATTATTAGAAAAAGATAAAATCAAAAATTTCCTCTTGCAAAATGAAAGCAAGGGCCTTATAATGCAAACATCAAATTCATATTGGTGGATGAAACATGTGGGAGAAAGCCGTAAGGCTTACCGAAGGAGTAACACTCTCAGGTATCTCGAAAGAGGTAGTACCGCATGTGGACACACTCTGGAGAGTCTCATAATAAGAGCGCCGAAGGTGTAAGGGTCGCAAGATCCCAATCTCTCAGGCAAAAGGACAGAGAAAAAACGTCACACTTCCTGTGATCGTTAAGGTAGACAATGCCGGCTTCCAGAGTTATTTTTTATTGGAAAAGCCGGCTTTTTTATTTATCTTACTTTCCTGGAGGGAGACAAAGAAATGGATTTGAATCTTGAATTGCTGAATGCGATCGATAGTTTTGTATGGGGACCGCCGCTCTTGGTACTGTTGGTAGGGACGGGTATCCTCCTGACGCTTCGTCTGAAGCTCTTGCAGATCTTCCAGCTGCCAAAGGCACTGGGACTGATCTTCAAAGCACAGAATAAGGGAAACGGGGATATCGACTCCTTCAAAGCTCTCTGCACAGCACTTTCTGCTACGGTAGGCACAGGGAATATCGTAGGTGTCGCGACAGCGATCGCTGCCGGCGGCCCGGGCGCTATTTTCTGGATGTGGATGGCCGCATTCTTCGGAATGGCCACCAAGTATGCCGAAGGTCTTCTGGCGGTGAAATATCGTGAAGTGGACTCCAAAGGCGAGATCGCCGGCGGCCCGATGTTCTACATCAAGAATGGTATGGGCCCTAAGTTCAAATGGCTGGGATCGCTCTTTGCCATCTTTGGCGTACTGGTCGCTTACTTCGGTATCGGTACTTTTGCTCAGGTGAATTCCATCGTCGATATCACCAAAATGACGATCGGTCTCGATCCTATGTGGACCGCTCTCATCCTGACCCTTCTGGTCGCAGCCATCACCTTGGGTGGGCTGCAGTCTATCGCATCAGCCGCTGCAAAAATCGTTCCGGCTATGGCAGTGATTTACTTTATTTCTACTATCGGTGTACTTGTGTATTTCGCAGACAAGGTGCCTGTAGCCATTCAGACCATCGTGTACAGTGCCTTCTCCGGAAGTGCAGCAGCCGGCGGTTTCCTGGGTGCGACAGTGATGCTCGCGATGAGAAATGGTATCGCCAGAGGCGTATTCTCCAATGAATCCGGCCTCGGCTCTGCTCCTATCGTAGCTGCTGCCGCTAAGACCAAATGGCCTGCAGAACAGGGTCTGATCTCTATGACCGGTACCTTTATCGATACCATCATCATCTGCACACTGACCGGTCTTTCCATCGTCGTTTCCGACGAATGGATGAATGGTCTCAACGGTGCAACACTCACGAATGCAGCTTTCAAAGATGCATTTCCCGTATTCGGCGGCTATATGCTGATGATTGGGCTGGTCCTCTTCGCTTTCACCACCATCCTTGGATGGAACTACTATGGGGAACGCTGCATGATTTATCTCTGCGGCACGAAGGGTGTCCTTCCCTATCGCATCATCTTCATCATCCTCGTCGCAAGCGGCGCATTCCTGAAGCTTGAAGCCATCTGGGTCCTGGCGGATATCGTCAATGGTCTCATGGCTATTCCAAACCTGATCGCCCTTCTGGTTCTCTCCGGCGTCGTCGTAAGAGAGACAGCTAAATATTTCGACCATCTCAAAACTGGTAAAGCATACGAAGAATACGAAGATTTAGATCCCAGCAAGGTCACCATGTCCAAGGCTCAAGGCAGTCTCGAGGACTAGCATCAGGTCCTGATATAACATATTATTTCCTCCCTGAAGGTTTTCCCATTTTCCTTCCCGGCGGCATAATATGACACCCCATCCGGCAAAGGGCACTCCTTCGGATAAGCCCTCCTAAACTGATCCAAGGAGTCTGCCGGGCGGCGGGGAAGATCCCCAGAAAGTCTTCCCCGCCGCGGAGGCCCTACCTCTTTATAAATGGCGAAATGCATATCTTGAGCAAAGAAGCCCGCTAAGGAGATCTGATCTCCTGCGGGCTTTTGTATTTTAGTTAGAAATGAGAAATTAGAAATGAGAAATGGTGGTAGCGGTGTGAAAAAGATGGAAGCGCCGCAGGTTTTAGAGAGAAGGTATTAGGGATTAGAAAGGGGACTGGCGGTTTCCCCGGGCTGTCATCCCGAGCGAAGTCGAGGGATTTCCATTGCAGAATGGAATCAGCTCTTATAAGCCTCTATGGAAACGATGACTCGATGCATCGCTTTAAGGCTTTCAAGCAAGCGACGTTTGATGGTCTGCAAGAAAGATTTCTCGGCTACGCTCGAAATGACGATACGGGGGATGCCTTTTCTAAAAAATCGGAGAAGCCGCCACCACAAGTTTGAAAGAGACTATTCTTATTCCCTGCTTACGAAGTCTCATAGGGGAAACAGGTTCTGAAGGTTCAAAAGGTTCACCGGTTTCCCATCTTTCGTGAATACCGCATATTTTAAAACTCCGCGGCGCTTCTGATTTTTATGCGCCGCACCGACCCCTTTGAACCCACAGAACCCGCTGAACCTCTTTTGCACGTAATCAAAGGGCGGTATGCCCCATGGGCTAACCCTAATCCCTAGTCACCAGTCACTCGCATTGTATAGTCGAAGGCTCATGACCTTTGAATATAGGCCGACATGCCCGGCAGATTTTCCAGTAGAGGGAATTCAGAAGCTTGTTTCTCGAAAGAAAACCAGAAGTGCATGAAAAATTCATAGTGCGTGGATGAAGTACACTGAAAAAAGGCGACCCCGGGCGAAGATTTCTTCTTATAAGAGATCAGGACCTGAAAGAAGTGATAAACTTCCAGCCTGCCGAAGGAGTAACACTATCAGGCGTTCATTAGAATACGAAACTGTGTACGGACACAACTCTGGAGAGTCCCGCGAAAAGGATGCGGGCGCCGAAGGTGTAAAGGGATCTCACCCGTGGATCCCGAATCTCTCAGGCAAAAGGACAGGGCTGGCAATGGGGTAACACCCTTATGCGTGGATGCATACATTTTTTGACCGCCAGCCCGTAGATCTCTTACCTGGGCTCGGCGGTTTTGTTTTTTTAAAAGAAACGGGTAAATCGATTAAAGGGGGATATTTATTATGGACATGGCTGCAATCAATTCAGTCGTCAATGAAATTGACAGCCTCGTATGGGGCCCTATCATGCTTACCCTGCTGGTCGGTACCGGCGTGTACCTCACCTGCTTATTGAAATTCAGAACCTGGCGGAACCTGCCGTATGCGATCGGTAGCGTCCTTTCCAAAGAAGCCCGCACCAAGAAACGCGGCACGGGCGATGTATCGCCATTCTCCGCACTGATGACCGCACTCGCTGCGACCATCGGCACCGGCAATATCGTCGGTGTAGCGACGGCGATGTTCGCCGGCGGCCCTGGCGCTCTGGTCTGGATGTGGATCTCCGCATGCTTCGGCCTCACATCGAAATTCTCTGAATGCATGCTGGCTATCAAGTACCGCGAAGTCAATGCAAAGGGCGAAATGAAAGGCGGCCCGATGTTCACCATGAAGAACGGATTCAAGAATAAAACGCTTGGCTCCGTCATGGGCTTCCTCTTCGCGCTCTTCGCTGTCATCGCTTCTTTCGGCATCGGCAATATGACCCAGGCAAACTCCATCACAGGTGCTGTACATACCACCTTCGGCATGTCTCCTGAAGTCTGCGGTGTCATCCTGACCATTCTTTCTCTCATCATCATCGTCGGCGGTATCAAGACCATTTCCAAGGTCTCCTCGGTTGTTGTTCCGGCTATGGCTTTCTTCTATGTCATCGCCGGTCTCCTCTGCATCATCCTCAATATCCAGAACGTTCCACATGGTCTCTATCTCATTTTCATGATGGCCTTCGATCCACAGGCAGTCGGCGGCGGCGTCCTTGGAGGCATCACCGCTTCTGTCATGAATGCAGTCCGTTTCGGTGTCGCTCGCGGCTGCTTCTCCAATGAAGCCGGCATGGGCTCTGCCGCGATCACCGCAGCAGCAGCTACCACGGATGATCCGGTCCGTCAGGGCTACATCAATATGACCGGTACCTTCTGGGATACCATCGTGGTCTGCTCCATCACCGGCATCACCATCGCAGCCTCCGGCGTTCTCGGCATGACCGGCGCTGACGGCAAGCCTCTGAAAGGCGTAGAACTCACCATGGCTGCCTTCTCCACCAATATCGGTGAGATCGGCGCACTGATCGTCGCTATCGGCATCATCCTCTTCGCCTTTTCCACCATCCTCGGCTGGGAATATCACGGCGAAAAGGCTTGGGAATACCTCTTTGGTACTCATAAATACAACATGATCTACCGCATTGTCTTCTCCCTGATCGTTTATGTAGGCGCTACCCAGACCCTTGATCTGGTGTGGAACCTCTCCGATATCGCCAATGCTCTCATGGCGATCCCGAACCTGATCTCCCTGCTCATCCTCTCGCCTGTCATCAAGGAAGAAGTAGAACGCTTCCAGATCGTCCTTGAAAAAGAAAAGGCAGAAAAGAAAGCTGGCGTCACCGCTGGTGAACATGTGAAGATCTGATCGCTGATCACGGGTGACCGGTGCTTGGTCAACGGTCACTGTATCGAAGGAGTGCGAAAGCATCTCCCGTATCCATATCGTTGTCCCCCCTCACTTCCCTAGGAAGTGGGACATCCCCCCTATCCTGTTCCTCTGAATTCCAACAGGATAGGGGATTTTTTATTGGCAGAAATAAGGCAGGTCAAGGGATGCAGGCGCTGTGCATAGGAGAGATGAGACATGACGCGCCAGCTTCACTGTCATTCTGAACTGGGGCGCTTTGCACCTTTTCACGCAGCTTTCGGGGCATTTTCTGATGGGGAAGGCTTGCGATACATAGGAATCGCTATCTAGGGAGACGCTGATTCAATCGCAGAGTCAGCGTCTACAAGAAATTTTATGCATAGCTTCGTCATAGACTTCCTTAAATAGCTCGCTATTCGCGTCAGGTTATTCCTTGCTATGCATAAAATTTCAAGAGTAAAATTTGACAACGATTGAATCAGTGTTTCCCTAACATTTGCTGTGAATTGGCTGCCGGGCCCCCGCGGCCGGCACCTGATCTTGCTGTCATGAGCATTTATTTATCATTTACAAGACCCATCACGATACCAAATTTGATATACTTTTCCTATTGAAATTTAATGAAATTAAAGTAGCTACAAAAAAGATATAAATCATATCTGTATCGTAAATATGCAGAAAATATTCGTCAAAAGCACAAGAGAGAAACTTTAGTATAGCAAAAGGTTTACAATATAAAAAATGAGCAAAATTCGTATATTGCATTTTGATTTTCATCGTGTATAATCTAGGTAAATCACTTGAGGCTTCGGAATTCAGAATCTGGAAAGTCCAAGCGAAAAATGTATGTTGCCGCATACCATATAGGTGGATGATGTACACTGAAAAATGAAGGTCTTTATGATCTTCTGCCGAAGGAGTAACACTATCAGGCGTTCAGTAAGAACACGAAACTGTGTACGGACACGACTCTGGAGAAGCTCGCTGAAAAGATGCGAGGGCCGAAGGTGTTAAAGGATTTCACCCGTAGAAATCCTGAATCTCTCAGGCAAAAGGACAGGGCTGGCACTTGGGTAACTCCCTTGTTTTTATGAACCATGAATTCGCCAGCTTCAGTCTTCTTCGAACATAAGACTGAGTGCGGCGATTTTTTGTTTCTTATCATAATAAGAACAGTTACGGGAACAAGGGGGATTTTACAATGGATATGGTGCAAATCAATCAACTTGTCGGTGAGCTTGACAGCTTCGTATGGGGGCCTGTCATGCTGTGTCTTCTGGTCGGTACGGGTGTCTACATGACACTGAAGCTGCGTTTCCTGACATGGAGAAATCTGCCATACGCATTAAAAACGATTTTTTCGAAGAAGTCCCGCACGACCAAGGTCGGGAGCGGTGACGTCTCTCCTTTCTCTGCGCTGATGACGGCGCTTGCTGCGACCATCGGTACAGGTAATATCGTCGGTGTCGCGACGGCGATGTTCGCCGGCGGCCCGGGCGCTCTGGTCTGGATGTGGATCTCCGCATGCTTCGGCCTTACGACCAAGTTCTCTGAATGTATGCTCGGCTTCAAGTTCCGTGAAGTGAATGCCAAGGGTGAAATGAAGGGCGGCCCGATGTTCACCATGAAGAACGGCTTCAAGAACAAAAAAGCCGGCCTCTTCCTGGGTACTGCTTTCGCTCTCTTCGCTGTCCTTGCTTCCTTCGGTATCGGCAATATGACGCAGGCGAATTCGATCTCCACCGCGATCAACACCACCTTCGGTGTATCGAATGAGATCGTGGGCGCAGTCCTGACTGTCATGACCCTCGCTGTCATCGTCGGTGGTATCACTTCAATCTCCAAGGTCTCTTCCGTTGTCGTTCCCGGCATGGCTGTCTTCTACATCCTGGCTGGTCTTTCCTGTATCCTTCTTAACATCGAAAACATTCCGCATGGTCTCTACCTCATCGTGATGATGGCTTTCGATCCTACGGCTGTCGAAGGCGGCGTCGTTGGTACCATCACCGTTTCCGTCATGAATGCGATGCGCTATGGCGTAGCGCGTGGCTGCTTCTCCAATGAAGCCGGCCTTGGCTCGGCAGCGATTTCCGCCGCAGCTTCTACCACGGATCACCCGGCAAGACAGGGCTACATCTCCATGACCGGTACTTTCATCGATACCATCGTAGTCTGCACCATCACCGGCCTTACCATCGCCTCCTCCGGCGTGCTCGGCATGGTCGGCGCGGATGGCAAGCCGCTCACCGGCGTAGCACTCACCATGGCAGCATTCTCTTCCAATATCGGCGTCATTGGTTCTTACATCGTTTCCATCGGTATCATCCTCTTTGCTTACTCCACCATTCTCGGTTGGGAATACAATGGTGAAAAGGCTTGGGAATATCTCTTTGGTACCCATAAGTACAACATCATTTACCGTGTTGTCTTCTCTCTGGTAGTTTATGTCGGTGCGACCCAGACCCTCGATCTGGTTTGGAACCTCTCCGATATCGCGAATGCCCTCATGGCGATCCCGAACCTGATCTCCATCCTCGTCCTGGCTCCGGTCATCAAGGAAGAAGTCTTCTCCTTCCAGGCTGTGATCGAAAAGGAAAAGGCAGCGGCTCGCAAGGAAGCTCTTGCAGAAGCAGAAGAAGCACAGAAGATCTGATGCTTATATATAAGGTATAAAATAAATATAGTGAAATCCCTTAGGAATGAGCGAGCAGCTGCTGTGAGGCGGCTGCTCCTTTTTGATGGAGTCCTTTCCAAGGAGCGGATCAGGGGTTGCAGGAAGAGGATGAGGGGCCTTGGATGAAAGAAAGCGTGAGATCTATAGCGGCTTCTCGGTGCTTCTCTGGCGAGGGGGATGGAGGCATGCCGGTCCCGGTCACTCTCCCCCTGAGGCGAGATAAGTGTACACACCAACTGTTGCGAGCGTATACATCAATAAATAAATGATTATAAAAAATGAAAAATATAGAAAAATGGCAAAAATTATATAATGTAAAACATAAGAGGGCAAAATCATATAATTTATTAAACATCGGATTGCAAATTACATGAAAATGTATAGATGATTTCACAAATCTATTGGTCATTCAGCATGAGTTCGCCTATAATGTAGTCATTGATTTTAATAGGTCAGGGCAATGGCGTCCATGGGGCAGCCGCTCTGGTGCAGGAGGGAAGAAATGAATCTGTCTATTCAAATTTTCCTGTCATTGGTCTTATCTGTGGTGGTAGGACTGATGCTGGGAGAGGGTGCGGCAGCTCCGGTCAAGATGTGGATCGCGCCGATCGGCACCATGTTTATCAATCTCATCAAAATGATGATCGTTCCGGTGGTCTTCTGTTCTCTCATCGTTGGCATGACATCCATGGGGGATATGAAGAAGCTGGGACGCATCGGGGTGAAGACACTCGTCATTTACATGGTGACGACAGCGATCGCGATCGTGATCGGCTTTGCCGTCGCTATGGCGATCGAGCCGGGTATCGGTATGGCTCTGCCGACGGCAGAAGCACCAAAGGTGAAGGAAGCGCCGTCGATCATGCAGGTCTTTGTCGCAATGATCCCGTCGAATCCGATCGCTTCCATGGCGAAGGCGGACATCCTTCCGATCATTATCTTTGCGCTCTTCACCGGGGCCGGTATCATTTCCGTCGGCGGAAAGCGTGCGGAGATCCTGATCTCCTTCTTCGATGCAATGGCCGAGGTATGCTACAAGATCATCGCCATGATCATGCTTCTTGCACCGATCGGCGTTTTCTGCCTGCTGCTTCCGGTCGTCGTCATGAATGGCCCGAAAGTGCTGCTTCCGCTCTTATCAGTCATCCTCTGTATGGCGGTTGGCTGCTGCATCCATGCTGTCGGCGTATACTCGATGCTTGCTGGTGTCTCTGCACACATGAGTCCGCTCACATTCTTCCGCGGCATGTCGGAAGCTATGGCGATCGGCTTCACCACCTGCTCTTCTGCCGGTACGCTTCCTGTCAATATGAGAAATGTGCAGACAAAGCTGGGGGTCAAGAGAGATATCGCTTCTTTCGTCCTTCCGCTGGGCGCGACCATCAATATGGACGGGACGGCTCTTTACATGGGCGTTTGTTCCCTTTTTATCGCGAATGTCTTCGGTATCCCGCTGACCTTTGATCAGATGATGATGATCGTCCTGACCGGGACACTGGCTTCCATCGGTACCGCAGGCGTACCGGGCGCCGGCCTCATCATGCTGGCGATGGTCCTGCAGTCTGTCGGTCTGCCGCTCGAAGGGCTGGCACTGGTAGCCGGCATCGATCGTGTGCTTGACATGTTCCGTACCTGTCTCAATATCACCGGTGACGCAGCGGTCGCTGTGGCTGTCAATGCGACAGAGAAGGATGCGGAAATGGAATAAGCCGGCAAGTGTGGAATGGTGCATCTCATCCGCAGATTTTACGATCAAACGCTTCATATTTTCAAATAACAAACCTAACAACTCTATACTGACTTGGATGATCCATGGGGAAAAAGACCGAGGGCAATGCCCGAGGCTGCCGAAGGAGTAACACTATCAGGCGTTCAGTGAACACGAAACTCCATGGGGACAGATCTCTGGAGATCTCTTCAATGAGAGCCGAAGGGGCATAGGCGGAAACGCTGTAATCTCTCAGGCCAAAGGACAGAGCCGATTTCATGAGGAAAGCTCATGAAGCCGGTTCTGTTTTTATTTTATACAGGACCGGCTTTTTTAGGTTCACAGGCGACCCTTGGGGCGCTCACTCTTTTCAGAGAAAGGGAAAATAGGAGGAAACAAGATGACAGATATTTTGAACCAGATCGATGGGCTCGTGTGGGGGCCATGGCTTCTGGTGCTTCTCGTTGGCACCGGGGTACTGCTGACCTGCCGGCTCTCGCTCCTGCAGGTATTGAAACTGCCGCGCGCACTGAAGCTGATCTTCTTTGCGAGAAACAAGGGCGATGGCGATATCGACAGCTTCAAGGTGCTCTGCACGGCACTCGCTGCGACGGTCGGTACGGGAAACATCGTCGGCGTAGCGACGGCGATCAAGCTCGGTGGCCCGGGCGCGCTCTTCTGGATGTGGCTTGCCGCTTTCTTCGGCATGGCGACCAAGTATGCGGAAGGGTGCCTCGCGGTCAAGTACAGAGGGGTGGATGACCAAGGCAATATTGCTGGCGGCCCGATGTACTATATCGAAATGGGTCTTGGCAAGAAATGGAAGCCTCTCGCTATCGCTTTCGCTATCTTCGGCATCATGACGGCCATGCTCGGCAGTGGTACGACCACGCAGATGAATGCGATCACGGCTTCCGTGCAGGCAGGATTCGGGGTCTCCACCTACATCACCTGCGCCGTCATCACGGTCCTTGTCGCGATCATCACCTTTGGCGGCTTGCAATCGATCTCCAAGACAGCCTCCAAGATCGTTCCGGCGATGGCAGTCGTTTATTTCATCGTCACTGTGATTTTCCTCGGTCTCAATGCGGGTGAACTGCCGCATGCGATCGCTCTCGTCATTGACGGAGCCTTCAATGGTACCGCAGCAGCCGGCGGCTTCGCCGGCGCCGGCGTCATGCTCGTCCTTCGAAGCGGTATCGCCCGCGGCCTGTACTCGAATGAGTCCGGTCTCGGCTCTGCGCCGATCGTAGCGGCGGCAGCAAAGACCAAGTGGCCGGCCGAGCAGGGACTGATCTCTATGACAGGCACCTTCATCGATACCATCATCATCTGCACCATGACCGGCCTCACCATCATCGTGTCCGGCCAGTGGCTGGGAGAGCTCAATGGCGCCGAGCTCACGCAGGCGGCTTTTGCGACGACCTATGGCGCTCTCGCTCCCTTCCTTCTGACGATCTCCTTGACGCTCTTTGCTTTCACCACCATCATTGGCTGGAACTACTATGGGGAACGCTGCTGGGAATACCTCTTCGGCACGAAGACCATCCCTTTGTACCGCGTGTGCTACATCGTCGTGCTGGCTTCCGCAGTCTTCTTGAAGCTGGAAGCCATCTGGGCGCTGGCCGATATCGTAAACGGCCTCATGGCCATTCCAAACCTCATCGCCCTTCTCGGGCTTTCGGGCGTCATCGTCTCGGAGACGAAGAAATACTTCGGACATCTTGAGATCCGCGATGCCAGACTCGCGGCGTATAAGGAACGCCGCATCGGGAAAAAGGCAGAAGTATAATGGGGAAAAGATCCCGTCGGAGTCACTCCGGCGGGATCTTTGTATTGAGGGGAAGGGTTCAGGGGTGAGGCGGCGCATTTCGTCATCCTGAGCGGAGAAAAATGTCGTATGTTAAGGAAACGCTGATTCAATCGCAGAATCAGATTTTATATGGATTTTTATACATAGTGTCGTCGACATTCTCCTTAAATAGCTCGCTATTCGCGCCCTATGTCTCCTCGCTCTGTATAAAAATCCAAGAATGAAATATGATAACGATTTAATCAGTGTTTCCTTAAAAATAGCTTATCTGAAATAGGAGAACTGAGTCGAAGGATCTAAGCGCCGCGGAGTACACATAGTGGTGATGTCCGAAAGTCTCTTGCTGGCAGGCTTCCCTCGCATCGCAGCCTTCCCCTCGAGGGGAAGGTGCCCCGAAGGGGCGGATAGGGCACAGGTGTGATGAAAGACAGCTGAGGAAAGCGGAGAGGTGCGCGGCACATGTGGGGGAAGCGCGAGGCCCTGACTGCGAATGACAAAGATTTCTCACTTCGCTTGGAATGACGATGCTAGGATACCGCATCACCCAGCATCTTAGGGCATTGCCCTATTTATACTTGCGGCGAAGCCGCCACCACAACCCTGAACCCCGAACCCTGAACCCCGAACCCTGAACCCCGAACCCTGAACCCTGAACCCCGAACCCTCCCTCCTTGACCGCCGCCCAAAACTACGCTACAATAAGTAGTCATGGAAATTCGTAGAAGCTCTTAGAAAAGGCGGCTTTCTATGATATAATAAATAGGATTATAAATAGAACAAAGGGGGCGGTCAGTCTTGGAAAAAAAGGTCATCATCAATGTCACTTCTCTGCAGCGGAATGAGGCGGGAAAGGATGAGAAAATCACCTTGGAAACGCCGGGCATCTATGGCGAGAAGGACGGCATGAAGTACGTTTCCTATAAGGAGACCAAGCTGGCCGGCATGGAAGGGACGACGACCACGCTGGAGATCCACAAAGACCACGTGCGCCTCATCCGAGACGGCAGCTTCCTGCAGGAGCAGGTTTACCGCATCGGAGAGAAGAACCACTCCCTGTACGAGACCCCGATGGGCACGATGGATATCTACGTCGTGACGCGCGAGATCGAAGACTCGATCGAGGCGGGGAAGGGACGTATGCGCCTTTCCTATGATGTGGAGCTGAAAGGCCTGTTTAACCATTTGAATGAAATTATTGTAGAAGTTCGGGAGGATCCGGAGGATTCATGGAAGTCAGAGAAGAACTGAAAGAAATCATTGAGAAAGCGAAAGAGGCAGCTATCGCTGCCGGTGAACTGCCGGAGGGCGATTACGCGGCTGTACAGCGTCTGGAAGTGCCGAAATCCAAGGAATTTGGTGATTATTCCACCAATGCGGCTATGCAGTGGGCGAGAACAGCGCACAAAGCACCGCGCATGATCGCAGAATCCATCGTGAAGCATCTGGACACACCGCTGGTCACTCGGACGGAGATCGCGGGTGCCGGCTTCATCAATTTCTACCTTGCCTCAGATACGGTGTACAGCGAGCTGAAGCAGATCCTGAAGGCTGGCCCTTCCTACGGGGATCTGCCGAAAAATAAAAAAGACCGAATCCTTGTCGAGTATGTCTCGGCAAATCCGACCGGCCTTCTCCACATCGGACACGCCAGAGGCGCTGCCTATGGCTCGGCGATGGTGAATCTGCTGCGCGCGGCCGGCTATGATGTACTGTCGGAATACTATGTGAATGATGCCGGCAACCAGATCGATCATCTGGCGGAATCCATCAATGCACGCTATCTCCAGCTCTGCGGTCTCGATGCCGAGATCTCGGAAGACGGCTACCATGGACAGGATATCATCGATACAGCGAAGAATATCCTTGCCAAGGATGGCAAGAAGTACCTCGATATGGATGAGAAAGAACGTCTGGAGATCTTCAAAGAGCTCGGCCTTCAGGAAAAGCTCGCAGACCTCAAGAAGGATCTGCAGGAATTCCACGTCGACTTCGACAATTGGTTCTCCGAAAGATCTCTCTATCCGGATCAGGTGAATGAAGCGCTCAAAATCCTGAAGGACGAAGACAATATGTACGAGAAAGACGGCGCTCTCTGGCTCCGCACCACAAAGAACGGCGATGACAAGGACCGCGTGGTCATCCGCACGAATGGCGTGCCGACCTATTTCTGCTCTGATATCGCCTATGTAGGAAATAAGATCCGCCGCGGCTACAACAAGCTCATCGATATCTGGGGAGCGGATCACCATGGCTACATCATCCGTCTGAAGACAGCCATGAAATTTTTGGGCTACGACCCGGATGATTTTGAGATCATGCTGCTCCAGATGGTGACACTTCTCCGCGACGGACAGCCGGTCAAAATGTCCAAGCGTACCGGACAGGCCGTATCGCTGCGCGAGCTGATGGAAGAAGTCGGCACCGATGCAGCACGCTATTTCTTCTGTGCCCGCACACTGGACTCCCAGATGGACTTCGATATCGACCTGGCCAAGAAACAGTCCAGCGATAACCCGGTCTATTACATCCAGTATGCGAATGCCCGCATTCACAGCCTCTTCCGTCAGGCGAAGGAAGCCAAGGTCACCTGGGATCCCCAGTTCACCGGCGTCGATTTCACCTGCCTCAAAGAAGAATGTGAAATGGATCTGATCAAAAAGATGGAAAACTATCACCAGCTCATCGATGGAGCCGCGAAAGAAAGAGCTCCGCAGCGTATCGCCAAATATGCGTACGAGCTGGCAGCACTCTTCCATCATTTCTATAGAGAATGCCGTATCCTTGGTGTAGACAGCGAAGTCACGCAGGCGCGCCTCGGTCTCATCACCGCCGTCCAGTACGTCCTGGTCCACGCCCTCACCATCTTAGGCATTACCGCTCCGGAAAAAATGTAAGAAAAGGATAGGCCTCACAGGTTCAAATGCTTCGCGGCGTCATAGGATGCACCGCACCACACCTGCTGAACCTATCACAGCTCATTTCCTGGTCACCAGCGACCAGTCACTCTTCCCATCCACCCTATCTCAAAGGAGGTCCCATGACAAAATACATCTTCGTAACAGGCGGCGTCGTTTCATCCCTGGGCAAAGGCATTACTGCTGCATCCCTGGGCAGACTGCTGAAGAACAGAGGCTACAAAGTCACCATTCAGAAATTCGACCCTTACATCAATATCGACCCGGGCACCATGAGCCCGTACCAGCACGGCGAGGTCTTCGTCACCGATGACGGCGCGGAAACCGATCTGGATCTCGGTCATTACGAAAGATTCATCGATGAAAATCTGTCCAAGGCATCCAATGTCACCACAGGCAAAGTCTATCAGTCTGTCATCAACAAAGAAAGAAAGGGCGAATACTTAGGCTCCACCATTCAGGTCATCCCGCATATCACGAACGAGATCAAAGACCGCGTGCTCCGTGTCGGCAGAAATGACAATGCAGACATCGTCATCACGGAGATCGGCGGCACCGTCGGTGATATCGAGTCCCTGCCATTCCTCGAAGCCATCCGTCAGGTCAAGAAAGACGTACCGAATCGAAATGATGTCATCTATATTCACGTCACACTCGTACCATACATCGAAGCCGCTGACGAACTCAAGACAAAGCCGACCCAGCACTCTGTCAAGGAGCTGCGCTCCATCGGCATCCAGCCGGATGTCATCGTCTGCCGTACCGTGAAGGCACTCTCTCCGGATATGAAGAGAAAGATCGGTATGTTCTGCGACGTAGAACCCGAAGCTGTCATCAATAACCTCACGGCTAAGAGCATCTATGAAGTACCGCTCCTTCTGCAGGAAGAAGGCCTCGACCACATCGTCCTCCAGAAACTCGGCATGGAAGACACCAAGTGCGACATGGAAGACTGGAAAGCGATGGTGGACCGCATCGTTTCCTCTGACAAAGAGGTCAACATCGCTCTCGTCGGGAAATATGTCGAACTCCATGACGCCTACCTCTCCGTCGTCGAATCCCTGTCCCACGCCGGCTACGCCTTCGGCAACAAGGTCAAGGTCCACTGGATCAATTCCGAAGTCCTCGAAGAAGAGAAACCGGATCTTCGCGAAGTCTTCCAGGGCATCGACGGCATCGTCGTCCCCGGCGGCTTCGGCTATCGCGGCGTCGAAGGTAAGATCGACACCATCAAGTATGCGCGCGTCAATAAGATCCCGTTCCTCGGCCTCTGCCTTGGTATGCAGTGCGCCGTCATTGAATTTGCCAGAAATGTATGCGGCATGACCGGTGCAAACTCCTCCGAATTTATCCCGGACACCGAGTACCCTGTCATCGACCTCATGCCAGACCAGGAAGATGTCACCGAAAAAGGCGGCACCATGCGCCTTGGCATCTATCCGTGCAAGCTCAAGGAAGGCAGCAAAGCCAGAGAACTCTACGGCGGTCAGGAGATCGTCTACGAACGTCATCGCCATAGATACGAAGTCTCCAATGCCCTTCGTCCGGAGCTTGAAAAAGCAGGCCTCATCATCTGCGGCACCAGCCCGGATGGACGCCTCGTCGAAACGATCGAGCTCAAGGATCATCCGTACTTCGAAGCCACCCAGGCTCATCCGGAATTCAAGAGCCGCCCGAACCGTCCGCACCCGCTCTTCCGCGGCCTCGTCGAAGCAGCCATCAAGCATAGAGATGAAAAATAAACGAACAGCAGTATGAAAAAAGCGAACCTTGAAAGAGGTTCGCTTTTTAGCTTCAATGTTCAGAGTTAGTCCGTGAGGCTAGCCCTGAACCTTGAATCCCTTATTCCTTCAGCCCCAGCGCCCTCTTAAACCAATGCAGGAGCGATAAGCCTTCATTTCTTCGGTATCTCGCCGCCACAAAATCCTCCGGACGATGCAGGCCCAGCGAATAAGAAAAATAGACCGTGTGCGCCATATTCACCAAGTACGTTTTCGTTTCCTGTACGAGGAATCCCATGGCGTCCGGCGGAAGCGGATCCGCACCGGTGATGCGAAGGATCTCTTGCAGCAGCACCGTGACTCGTGCATCAAAATCCTCCGCTTCCGTCCGAGCCGTGATCGAGTGCGTGAAATCGGGAAAATAATGATAATAATACTGCGGCTGCTTCGGATCGAAGATCGCCCACTGGCGAAGGAACATATTCACCTTGAGATAAAAACGCTGCGACTCCTCTTGATCCCTGTCCGAAAGAAATCCCTGCATCTGCATCCGATGCACCCAGCGTGCAAAGCAAGGCGAAGTCAGCGCCCCGCTTAGGATCGCCGGCCGCATGGCACGCTCCTGCCTAAGATACGACACGAAGAAGGAGAAAACATGTGCGCGAAACCGCATATAAGCATAGAGAAAGCGCGCACGCGCCGCATCCTTCAGCGGATACAACGGAGAGAGACACTGCTCCAGCGTCCCCAGCATCTGAGCACTTTCAAAGACCTGCGCTGCCAAGGCACGCCCCTCTGCCTCGCCCAGTGCCAGACAGAGAAAGGCAGGGAGGCGCGTATCCCCGGCGTGATACTCCGGATCACAGAAAGACAGCGCTGCCAGGAAATTCGTCCCATCGCGCTGCATCCTATCTATATAAGAGAGCGTTTCTTTCCGGAAGAAATCCACATAGGGCGAAAGCGAGAGCCCCGTTTCGAGAGAGAGAAGTGACATGAGCGGCAAGATCCCGGCCTCCGGCTTCCCGGTCGAAGAAAAGAAATAAGAGAGCCCATCACGGATCTTAGGAAAGACCTCAGAGAATTTCCCCGTCACATCCAAAGACAGCTTTCCTGCCAGCGTAAGGGAAAGAAACGAAGAACCCTCCGCCTCCGTCTCCAGAAACATCTCAGCCAGTGCCAGACGGAAATGCACATACATTCTCACCACCATGGACCGATCCCGGGCAGAGAGCCCCGCGGCGACCCCGGCAAAGGCCTGATCGATGGACAGTGCATCTAAAGAAAAGCTGCGGCATGCAAGCGGATAGAAATGGCGGTTCAGTCGATGCAGCAAAATTGCAGAAAGCCTCTTCTTGCGTGCGAGCAGTTCCTCATCCTTCATGCGAGCACCCCCTTCCTCTTTATAAAAGGAAATGTGTTGTCTCATTATACAATGAAGGGACGACGGTAGGCTAGGAATTTAAAGCATCAAATGACTGGTAACTGGTGATTAAGGATTAGTAGCTAGGGATTAAGGATTAGAGACGAAGAGACTAGGAGACATCAGACGTCAGACTCCCATATCGTTATTTCGAGCGAAGCGAGAAATCTTTGTTATTCGCGGCCTGGCCGTCAATGATTTGAAATTCCAAACGGGAAACCTGCTATCCACTTACCCTCGGGTATCGCCCCATATATATTTGCGGCGAAGCCGCCACCTTCACTCCTCATTCCTCACTCCTCATTCCTCACTCCTCATTCCTCATTTGGGTCGAGCTTTCATCCCCAATCAAGGAACAGCGCGCCCCGAGGCTGACCCTGAGCCCAAAACTTTTTTCCAAAAAGCAGTTGACACAAGAAAGGCAGTGTGGTAAGATAATACCCGTCGCTGATG
>OIXX01000388.1_pt1 | contig 27882 bp, 25 predicted proteins | sample 1588161 | NCBI WGS metagenome assembly OIXX01 (sample SAMN03283274) | human gut metagenome | biome: human-associated habitat; material: feces | host: Homo sapiens | place: Peru | collected 2012
AGGGCAAGAAGGTCATCGCCATCTACAGCCACAAGGGCTACAAGCCGGCGCAGTCCTCTGACTACGACTCCGAGCGCGAGGCCCAGAAGCTCGTCCAGGAGATGGGCTCGGCTTCCACCAAGTAGAGCCCTTCCCGTCCCATGGGCCCGGGCGCCGGCGTGCGTCCGGGCCCTTTCCGTTTGCGGCGACGCGCCTCGATGGCGCATGGCCCACGCAGGAGGTTCTGCATGATCGAGTTCTCCCACGTCTACATGAGATACCCCAACGGGTTCGAGGCCCTGAAGGACATCAACCTCACCATCCCCGACGGCAGCTTCGTTGCCATCATCGGCCGGTCGGGAGCGGGAAAGTCCACGCTCATCCGAACCATCAACAAGCTGTACGACACAAGCGAGGGCTCCATCACCGTCGACGGCACCAAGGTCGAGGAGCTGCGCGGTGCGTCGCTTCGCCGTTTCCGCCGCAAGGTGGGGATGATCTTCCAGTCGTTCAACCTCATCACGCGCACCACCGTGCAACGCAACGTCCTTACCGCATTCGTGCCGGACATTCCCTGGTGGCGTGCGCTTCTCGGCATCTTCACGAAGGACGAGCGCATGGCGGCGCTCGAGTCGCTCGACAAGGTGGGCATCCTCGACAAGGCCTACGTGCGCGTCGATCAGCTCTCCGGCGGTCAGCAGCAGCGCGTCGCCCTGGCGCGCACGCTCACGGTGAGCCCGCAGATCATCCTCGCCGACGAGCCCGTCGCCTCGCTCGACCCGGTGACGGCTCGCCAGGTCATGGACGACTTCCGTCGCATCAACCAGGAGATGGGCATCACGGTGCTCATCAACATTCACCACGTCGACCTCGCACTGGAGTACTGCGACCACGTGCTGGGCGTGCGCGCGGGCGAGGTGGTCTACGACGGCTCGAGCGACAAGGTGACACAGGACGTGCTCGATTCCATCTACGGCAAGAGGGAAGCGGCGTGAGCGGCGAGAAGGGCGTCGGCGCCAGCTCGCCGGAGACCGTTTCGGGTGGCCTCAAGCTCACGGCTTTCGATCACGTGTTCAGACCCGAGACCATCACCCTTCCCAACGGCGCCACGGTGACGCGCAAGCGCAGCCGCGTGCCCGTCGCCATCTTCGTGCTGCTGGCACTGGGCGTGCTGTCGGTGCGGATTACGGGTTTCAACTTCAGCACGCTCGTACGTCGCGGCGGAGAGTTCTTCACGATTCTCGGCCAGATGTTCCCGCCCGACTGGAGCTACATGCCGGACGTCTGGCAGCCTCTGTTCGACACGATCAAGATGTCGCTCTTGGGGTCGGTGATCGGCTCACTGCTCGTGGTGCCGTTTGCCATGGCGGCCTCCACCAACATCGTGCCGAGCCGCGTGGTGGTCGCCGTGATGCGCTTCGTGCTCTCCGTGATCCGCACGCTGCCCACCATCGTGACCGCGCTTATCGCCACCTACATCTTCGGCCTGGGCACGCTTGCGGGTACCACGGCAATCGCCATCTTCACCTTCGCCTATGTGGGCAAGGTCCTCTACGAGGAGATCGAGACGGTGGACATGGGCGCCTTCGAGGCCATGCAGGCCATGGGCGCCACGCGCGTACGTGCCTTTGCGTCCGCCGTCGTGCCGCAGGTGCTCCCCGGCTACCTCTCCAACTGCCTGTTCTGCTTCGAGGGCAACGTCCGCTACGCCTCGATTCTTGGTTACGTTGGTGCGGGCGGCTTGGGCCTCGTCCTTAACGAGAAGATTGGGTGGCGCATGTTCCCTCAGGTGGGAATGGTGCTTGTGGCGCTGTTCGTGACCGTGTTCGTCATCGAGTCCGTGAGCCGTGCCGCGCGTCGGCACCTCGCGTAGGGGGGCACCGTGGACGAGAAGATCATCAAGGCCTACGAGGCCCGTCCCAAGTCCTGGATGTATAACCTTGCCATCGCCGTGGTGGTCGTGGGCCTGCTCGTGTGGAGCGGCGCGGGTGCCACCGAGGCGAGCGGCACGGGAACCAACGGCGGCCAGATCGCGCTCAACATCTTGGGCGGCATCGTGCACCCCGACACGTCCCTGCTCTTCAACTTCACTACGACGGGCGTGCCCTACGCCCTGCTTGAGACCATCTGCATCGCGTTTCTCGGCACCGTGGTGGGGGCCATCATCTCCATCCCCCTGGCGTTTCTGGCCTCGCAGAACCTCACCGGCAAGGCGGTCTCGTTCGTCGCGCGCCTGGTGATCATGGCCGTGCGCACGGTTCCGCCGTTTGTCTATGGCCTCATGTTCGTGCGCGTGACGGGTCCCGGCGCCTTCGCGGGCCTGCTCACGATGTCGCTGTGCTCGGTTGGCATGGTCTGCAAGATGTACATCGAGTCCATCGAGGACCTGGACGTGCGTATTCTCGAGTCACTTGACGCCGAGGGCTGCACCACCTGGCGCAAGATTCGCTTCGGCGTGATTCCCCAGCTTATGGCGAGTTTCGTGTCGACCGCCATCTACCGCTTTGACATGAACCTGCGCGACGCGACGATTCTGGGCCTCGTGGGCGCCGGTGGCATCGGTGCACCGCTCATCTTCGCCATGAACAGCTATCGCTGGAACCAGGCGGGCTCGATTCTCGTGGGCCTCGTGGTGCTCATTCTCATCGTGGAGTTCATCTCGACGCGCATTCGCGTGCGTCTGGCCCGGGGGGAGTGACGGTGGCGGACGAGCGGGAGCCGGTGGCTGGCCGCGTGACGGGCGCTGACCGTCGGTTCCGCATCTGCTTCACGTCGGACACGCATGGTCACGTGCTGCCGTTTGACTACGCGTCGGGCGATCGTGCGGATACCGGGCTTGCGAACCTGTGCGCCCTCATGGGATCGGCGACGCCGTCCGAGCGCTTTGCAGACGACGTCCTCGTGCTCGATGGTGGTGACTCGCTTCAGGGCACGCCGCTCATCTCGCGCTGGCTTGCGGAGGACGGTGTGGCTCATGGCCGATCGGAAGCCGCGGGTGGGGGCCGGACGGAAGCCGCGGGTGCCTGTCCCTCCTTGCCCGGGCCCAACCCCGTCTCGGAGGCCTTTAACGAGCTGGGATGCTGTGCCTATACCCTCGGCAACCACGACTTCAACTTTGGCTATGACGTGCTTGTTGGGTATGTCGATGCCATGCGGGCAACCTGCGTGTGCGCCAACGTCGGCGACTCGACGGGGCGTCTCCATGTCGTCCCGTATGTGGTGCTTACGCTGGGGAATGGCCTGCGCGTGGGCATCACGGGCGCGGTTACGAGCTACGTGAACGTGTGGGAGCGTCCGGAGCATCTGGGGTCGCTCACGGTCTCGGACGTGCTTCCGACGCTTCGTCGGGCGCGTGAGGCGCTGCGTGGCGCCTGCGACGTGAGCATCTGCATCTACCACGGCGGCTTCGAGGAGGACCTGACGACTGGGCGGGCGCTTTCGCGTACGGCGGAGAACGAGGCATGCAAGATTGCCCGCGAGCTCGACTTCGACCTGCTGCTGACGGGGCACCAGCACATGGCGGTGCCGGGCGTGGACATCGCGGGCACCTGGTGCGTGCAGCCGCCTGCAGGGGCGGGCAGCTACGTGAGCCTGACGGTTGCGGTCGACGACGAGGGGCGTGTGCGCCCGACGTCCATCCTCGAGCCCGTGGGAGGCTCTACTGACGAGGCGCTTGCCGAGCGGCTCGCCCCTCTCGAGGGACGCACGGAGCGCTGGCTCGACGAGCGGGTCGGAGAGCTCGAGACTCCCGTTGACGCTGCGGACGAGGACAAGCTTGCGGTGGCGCTTGGAGGGAGCCGCCTCGCCGACCTCATCAACCAGATGCAGCTTGCCGTGAGCGGGGCTGACGTGTCGTGCACGGGCCTCGGCAACGTCCCCGTCGGCCTTGCGAGCCCGGTGACCAGACGGGGCATCTTCTCGGCCTACCAGTTCGCCAATACGCTCATGGTGCTGTCGGTGACGCCGGACGTACTTCGCCTGGTGCTGGAGCGCTGCGCGAGCTATTTGGAGCTTGGGCAGGACGGGAAGCCCCGCGTATCTCGCGCCTTTCTTGAGCCCAAGGTCGAGCACTACAACTACGACTTGTATGCGGGCATCACGTGGGTCGCTGATTTGCGGCGTCCGGTGGGGGAGCGCGTTGTTTCGATCGCCCTGGCCGACGGCTCGCCCGTACCCGACGAGCTCGAGCTCGTCTGCAACGACTATCGAGCAAGTGGTACCGGCGGCTATGACGTGCTGGCGGGGTGCCGCGTGGTGAGGCAGTACTCCGACGAGGACGTGCCCGGCAAGCTTGCGCGCTTCATCGCGGCTCACTCGCCCGTCTCCATCACGCGCAACGGCGGGGTTACGTTCGTGTGGTAGCCCTGCCACGTGGCAGGCGTACGTCGCTTTTGGGCCTCTGTCAGCCCTCTTCCGATCATTTGTGGAGGGGCGGTGTTGGCGACGTGTGCGCGGCGTGACGGCGGAGTGGAGTGCAGGTGAAGGCCCTTTTCCTGCAGTTTAAGGCCGAGCCGTGGGGTATCAAAGAAGTACCTTCCTTCCTTTCGCCCCCGTCGCGCCCCCACGCGGCGGGGGTCCCTTTTTTCGCGAGCAAACGCTCCGCAGCGTGCAATCAGTTCGAGAACCTCAGACAGCTTGCACGCCACGGAGCATTTGGTGGTCGAATCCGCGGCAAACGCTCCACAGCGTGCAATCAATTCGAGCGTCGATAACGGCTTGCACCCATCGGAGCGTTTACGGCCCGAATCTGCAGCAAACGCTCCACAACGTGCAAGCTGCCAGCATGAGGCCGCAGCTTGCACTTGTCGGAGCGTTTGCTGTAAGGCGACGCGTGTTTGTCGTACGGCGCTACGCGTTCTTCACGTTCATGCAGCGCATGGCGTTGAGAATGGCGATGATTGCCACGCCCACGTCGCCAAAGACGGCGAGCCACATGTTAGCGATGCCCACGGCTGCCAGCACGAGAATGAGCAGCTTCACGGCAAGGGCGAAGACGATGTTCTGCCACACGATGCGCATGGTCTTGCGCGCGATGCGGATGGCGCGCGCGATGTTGGACGGCTTGTCGTCCATGAGCACGACGTCGGCGGCCTCGATGGCGGCGTCGGAGCCCATGGCGCCCATGGCGATGCCCACGTCGGCGCGGGTCAGCACCGGCGCGTCGTTGATGCCGTCACCCACGAAGGCGAGCTTCTCGCGCGGGCCTTCGGCGCCCAGCAGCTCCTCGACGCGGTCGACCTTGTCGCCCGGGAGCAGCTGCGCGTGGTACTCGTCGATGCCCAGGCGCTCGGCCACGGCGGCGGCAACCTCCTCGCGGTCGCCCGTGAGCATGACGGTCTTCTTGACGCCGCAGGCGTGCAGGTCGCGGATGGTCTGCTCGGCGTCGTCCTTCACGACGTCGGCGATCACGATGTGGCCGACGTAGCGGTCGTCGACGCTCACGTGCAGGATGGTGCCCGTGAGCTCGCAGTCGTGCCAGTGCTCGCCGTGGCCGGCCATGAGCTTGTCGTTGCCCACGAGCACCACGTGCTCGTCCACGTGCGCCACGACGCCATGGCCGCTTTCCTCCTGCACGTCGGCGATGCGGTCGCGGTCGATGTCACCGGAGTAGGCCGCCTTGACCGAAAGCGCGATGGGGTGGTCGGAGAAGGCCTCGGCGTAGGCGGCGTTCGAGAGCACGTAGTCCGGGTCGATGCCCTCCTCGGGGTGTATGGCCACCACGTTGAAGGTGCCGTTGGTGAGGGTCCCCGTCTTGTCGAAGACCACGGTGTCGACCTCGGCGAGCGCCTCGAGGTAGTTGGAGCCCTTCACGAGCACGCCGATACGCGACGCACCGCCGATGCCGCCGAAGAACGACAGCGGCACCGAGATGACGAGCGCGCACGGGCACGACACGACGAGGAACGTGAGGCCGCGGAGGATCCAGTCGCTCCAGGCGCCCATGCCAAGCAGGGGCGGCACGATGGCGAGCAGGGCCGCAGCTCCGGTGACGGCCGGCGTGTAGACCTTGGCGAAGCGCGTGATGAAGTTCTCGGTGCGCGCCTTCTTCTCGCTCGCGTTCTCCACGAGCTCGAGGATGCGGCTTACCGTGGACTCGCCGAAGGGCTTCGTGGTGCGCACATGGATGAGGCCGGTCATGTTGATGCAGCCGGAGATGACCTCGGCGCCGGGCTCCACGTGGCGCGGGACCGACTCGCCGGTGAGGGCGGCCGTGTCGAGCTGCGTGGAGCCCTCGGTGATGACGCCGTCGATGGGCACGCGCTCACCGGGCTTCACCACGATGATGGCGCCCACGGCCACCTCGTCCGGGTCGACCCGCTCAAGCTCGCCGCCCTCGCTCTCGACGTTGGCGTAGTCGGGGGCGATGTCCATCATGGCGGCGATGGACTTGCGGCTCTTGCCCACGGCGTAGGCCTGGAAGAGCTCGCCTACCTGGTAGAAGAGCATGACGGCCGCGCCCTCTGCCATGTGCGGGTCGGTGTCGGGGAAGAAGACCATGGCGAACGCGCCAAGCGTGGCCACGGCCATGAGGAAGTTCTCATCGAAGACCTCGCCGCGGCCGATGTTGTGGACGGCCCTCTGCAGCACGTCGTGGCCAGCGATGAGGAACGGTACGAGGAACAGCACGAAGCTTGCGTAGACGTCGCCCGGCTCGCCAAAGGCGGTCTTGAGCAGGCCCGTGTCGTCGAGCACCATCAACACAGCGAAGATAACGAGCGCGCAGATGATGCGCTTGAGCTTGTGCTCCAGCGACTCCTTCTTGTGGCGGCGCTTCCTCTTGGGCTTTTCCTTGCTTGCGGCCATGCTGTTCACTCCATAACCATGAACGTATGAGCAAACGCTCATATATTGTATGAGAATAACCGTCCGCACGGGACGAGCTGGCGGTGCGAGCGGGCCGTGACCTGCTCGTTGCGAGAGGATTAGCGGATGATCTCGCAGTCGGGCTCCTCGTCGGCGGTGAAGTCCACCACGCGGTCGAGCACGTCGTCAAACTCCTCGTCGGCGGCCTCGAGGGTGAGCTTCTGGGTCATGAAGTTGACGGACACCTTCTGCACGCCGTCGAGCTTGGCGAGCTTCTCCTGGAGCTCGCGAGCGCAGTTGGCGCAGTCGATCTCGTCGAGCTTGAAGGACTTCTTCATCATGGCGCCTTTCTCTCAGGGGCGTGCGCCCCGCTATCAGACGTGTGACTTGCGTGCGAATTGGCGGCGCCGCGAGATGCGGCCGGGCCTATTCGCAGATGTGGCTGAGACCGACGTTGAGCATGGTGTAGACGTGGTCGTCTGCCAGCGAGTAGACGATGTTGCGGCCGTCGCGCTCGAACTTCACGAGGTGGGCCTGCTTGAGCGTGCGCAGCTGGTGGGAGACGGCGCTTTGCGTGGTGCCCGTCTCGTCGGCGATGTCGGCTACGCAGAGGTCGCGGCCCATAAGGGTGAACAGGATCTTGATGCGCGTGGTGTCCGAGAACACCTTGAAGAGGTCGGCGAGGTCGTAGAGGAGCTCTTCGTCCGGGATGTTCTCGGGAGCCTCGCCCACGGGGATGGGGCAGCGCTGGGTGTCGTCGGCGTCTGACGGCTGCGAGGGCGCCGTCTGTGCGGCCTCGATGAGATTGGCGGCGGTTGGCGTGTGGCTGGCGTCAGTCATGTGACCTCCTTCTCCGAATATGTGAACACTCGCTCATATGTTGTAACCCATTATATGAACAGTCGCTCATATGTCAACTCAGGTCACCGGTAATCGGCGGCCTGCGGGCGGTGTTTCGCGGCGAGCGTCGGGGCTCTCACTGCCCCATAAGGGCGCAGGTGAGCGTTTCGCGGACGGCCGTGGCAAACGAGTTCTCCCCGCCGAAGAAGCGCGGCGCAGAGGCGCGTCCCTTGGCGAGAGCCGCGGCGGCGGCGTTGGTTGCCGGATTGCACGCGTTGCCGGAGCCGTTGGCTGGCTGCGTTGGTGCAGAGTGCCGCGTGAACCTCGCTGCCGCTGGCGAGGGCCTCGAGGATGAGCGAGCCCATGCTGAGGAAATGCACTTAGCCCTCCTTGATGCCGACCTGGCGGTAGCCTACCCCGCAGCGGTCGAGGATGTTTCTGGACACGAGGTTGTCCTCGGTGCCCGCGTACTTGTCATCGAGATAGACGACCTCGCCGATGCCGGCCTGCACGAGGGTCTTGGCGCACTCGTGACAGGGGAAGAGCGTCACGTAGACCGTGGCGCCGGTCATGTCCTTGAGCGATCCTCGATAGTTGAGGATGGCGTTGGCCTCGGCGTGGATCACGTAGTTGTGCTTGTCGAGCAGGGGGTCGGGCGTGGTCTCCCAGGGGAACTCGTCGTCGTTGATGCCGGCGGGCGTGCCGTTGTAGCCCACCGAGAGGATGCGGTGGTTGGTGTCGGCGATGCAGGCTCCCACCTGCGTGTTCGGGTCCTTGCTGCGCAGGCTCGCCGCAATGGCGACGCGCATGAAGAACTCGTCCCAGCTGATGACGTTGGTGCGCTTGCCCGGCATGGGGCCTCCTCGGGGATGCGGCGCGACGTGATGGCAAACGCCCCCTCATCGGCGCGCGTGAGAGTTTTTTCGAAATTCTAGCTTGACACGTCGGCGGCGAGGTTCATTATGTGTGGCACCACGAAGGCCGAACAAGGGGTTTGGCCAAGACGGGAGCAACCTGATGAGCCGCATCAACCACAGCATCGAGATTATCGCCACGATTATTAGCTAGCGGGTTGGTGCATACGAGCCAGCCCGTGATACACGGGCGGCTCTCGAGACCGGAGTCGCAGGAAGAAGATCCCGCGGCTCCGGTTTTTTGTTGCACCAATCCGCTGGGCAGAGCCCGCGATTTCCACTGCGCCCCGCAAATCGGGGCGACCACCCACGCCATGAGGCGACCCACGCGGTCGCGAGAGGAGCACACCATGTCCGAGAACGAGTCCTGCTGCTGCAGCTGCGCCACCACCAAGCCCGCCGTCAAGCTCAACGAGCGCCAGGAGGAGCTGGCCGAGGCGCTCTACCAGGCCTATCGCCGCAACTTCTACGGTCAGGAGAACAAGCCGCTCAACATGGCCGACTGGGAGGGCGTCGTGACCGACGACGACACCGCCTATGCCGTCCAGGATGCCGTGATGGCCAAGAAGCTGGGCCCCGTCGCCGGCTATAAGGTCTCGCTCACGAGCGAGGAGACCCAGAAGATGTTCGACTCCGACTCGCCGCTCTACGGTGCCCAGGTGGCCGAGCGCTTCGTGCCCACGCCCTGCACGCTCGACCTCCGTCACCTCAACGAGCCGCTCGTGGAGGTCGAGTTCTGCTTTACGGCCAAGAAGGACCTCTCGGCCGACATGTCGCTCGACGAGCTACTCCACAACTGCACCGTCGCCGGCGACATGGAGGTGCCCGACGCCCGCTTCGCGGCCTGGTTCCCCACGCTCTCCAAGTACCTCGTGATGAGCGACTGCGCGGTGGGCGGCTACGTGCTCTATGGCACGCCGGTCGACGGTGCCGAGCTCACGGTCGACGGCATGGCCAAGGTGCACGCCAAGGCCTACCACGACGGCGAGTTCGTCAAGGAGGGCGACTCGAGCGAGGTGCTCGGCAACCCCGTGAACTCGCTCAAGTGGCTCGTGGGCAAGCTCGAGAGCCAGGGCAAGAAGTTCACGAAGGGCATGCACGTTTCCGTGGGCACCGTGTTCGTGCCGCCTGCGTTCGCGGCCGGTGAGTGGCGCGTCGAGTTCTCCGGCCCATTTGGCACGCTGGAGGTCACGGCGAAGTAGGAGGTAGTGCTCGGGCTCGTTCCTGTCATGACTCGGTAAGGGGCGGGCAAACGCACGTGCAGATCGCGCGGCGAGACGTACGCTGGGCAGAACGACTTTGTGAGGGGAGCCGTGATGTCCGAGCCAGACGTTTCGCCGCGCGATTCTTATGTGCAGGCGGACAGCGCCGCGAGTGACGAGGGGTCTCGCCTCAGCAGGGCCCGTACCTCGCGTTCGTTGGGGATGGCGCGGGCAACGACGGCGTGGAAGCGCGCGTTATGGCTGGGCTCGATGAGGTGCGCAAGCTCGTGCGCCACCACGTAGTCCAGGCACGCTGGCGGATACGCCGCAAGGCGCACGTTGATGCGGATGCGGCCCGTCCCGGGCGTGCACGATCCCCAGCGGCTCGTCATGGCCCGCAGCTGCCAGCGGCTCGCGTGGGCTCCCACGAGCGCCTCCATGCGCCCGATGACGGCCGGAAGGGCCCGTGCCACCTCCCTGCGATAGAGCCCGTCAAGCTCGCCGGGCGTGAGGGGCGTGTCGGTGTGGTGCGGGTTCCCCCAGAGCGGATAGGTGCCCGAGGGCGTGCGCTGCTCGTCATTCGCCTGCCTGCGTTGCCTCCGCCCGAGTGCCGAGCGGATCCAGGCTTCGTGCGCGTCAAGAAACGCCTGCGCCCGGGCGCGGGACGTTCTCCAGGGCACGCTCAGCGCCACCGAGCCGTCTCGTCGCACGCGCAGGTTGAGGTTGCGGACGCGTTTGCGCGTCACGTCGACGGACAGGGGCGACGCGCCGCCCGCGCCAACAACGAGCTGGTAGCTTGTGGTGTCTTGGGTCATGGGCACGGCCGCGGCTGGACTGGGAGCGTGCGGCTAGGCGAACTCGATCGTGCCCGTCTCGGCGTCCATGCGCTTCACGATGGCAAGGCTCTCCACCTGGTAGCCGCGCTCGCGCAGGCTCTGGCCACCCGGCTGGAAGCCCTTCTCGATGGCGATGCCGATGCCCTCCACGACGACGCCCGCCTCCTTGCAGATCTCGAGCAGGCCGTTCATGGCGCAGCCCATGGCGAGGAAGTCGTCGATGACGAGGACGTGCTCGCCGACCGTGAGGAAGCGCTTGGCCACGATGACGTTGTACTCGCGCTTCTTGGTGTAGCTGCGAATCTTGGTGCGCCATTGCTCGCCGTCGAGGTTGACCGACTCGGTCTTGCGCGCGAACACCACCGGCACGTCGCCGAAGTGCGTGGCCGCCACGCAGGCGATGCCGATGCCCGAGGCCTCGATGGTGAGGATCTTGTCGATGCGCTTGCCCGCGAACAGGCGCGCCCACTCGGCGCCCATGTGGTCGTAGAGACGCACGTCGCACTGATGGTTGAGGAAGTTGTCCACCTTGAGGACGTTGCCCTTGCGAACGATGCCGTCCTGGCGAATACGATCCTCGAGTTCCTGCATGGGCTGTCCCTTCCTGGGTGAGTGGGCGGCGCGGGTGGCTCCGGGGTGCATGGCCGCGGCGTCGGTTTGGTTCGACCATTATGCCGCGTTTGTCCCCTCCGGTTGCCGAGGGGTCGGCATCGTCCGCGCTGCGATGCCCGTCGAAATCAAACGGCAACGTTGGGGCGATACGCTAGAACGACTGCGCCTGGGACGGGGAGCCCGGGCATGCCGGAGAGGTGCGCCATGGTACAGATCAGGCCCTTGACCGAAGACCTTGCCGAATACGTGCGCGACGAATCGCGTACGGTGGGCGAGGCGGAATCCATCTCGTTCCCGACGACCGAGGCCGAGGTGCGCGACCTGCTTCGGAAGCTCCACGGTGACGGGACGCGCCACCAGGACGGAACGCCGGGCGGCGCGGTGCCCGTGACCGTGCAGGGCGCGCGCACCGGTCTTGCCGCTGGTGCCGTGCCGCACGGCGGGCACGTGATGAACCTCTCGCGCATGGATCGCTACCTTGGCCTTCGCCGCAGTGAGGACGGCACCTTCTACCTGCGCGTACAGCCGGGCGTGGTGCTCGCGAACCTGCGCAAGGCGCTCGCGAACAAGGCGGTGCCCTCGGCGGGCTGGGACGAGGAGAGCCTCTCGGCGCTCGACGCGCTCTACGACGGCCCCGAGCAATTCTTCCCCACCGACCCAACGGAGACGTCCGCCTGCCTGGGCGGCATCGTTGCCTGCAACGCCTCCGGCGCCCGCAGCTACCGCTACGGCCCCGCCCGCCCGCACGTGAGCGCCCTGCGCGTGGTGCTGGCGGACGGGGACGTGCTGGCGCTCCGGCGCGGGGAGGTGCATGCGCAGGGCCGCACCCTCACCCTCGCCACTGAGGGCGGCCGCACGCTTATGCTCGATCTTCCCAGCTACCAGATGCCGCACACCAAGAACGCCTCGGGCTACTACGTGGCGGACGACATGGACGCCCTCGACCTGTTCGTTGGCTCGGACGGCACTCTGGGCGTCATCACGGAGATAGAGCTTGCCCTGATGCCCGCGCCCGCCGTGGTGTGGGGCGCGAGCTGCTTCTTTGAGTCGGAGGCAGCCGCGCTCGACTTCACGGTTGCGGCGCGGCCCCGTCTCGCGCAGGCGGCGGCGATTGAGTACTTCGACACGGGGGCCCTGGGCATCCTGCGTGCCCAGCGCTCGCAGGGGGCCGGCTTTGCCGACCTGCCCGACGTCCCCGAGCGCTTCGCCTGCTGTGTGTACGTGGAGCTTGACTGCGACACGGACGAGCAGGCGCTCGAGCAGCTCTGCCTCATCGGTGACGCCATGGGCGAGGTGGGCGCGAGCGAAGATGACACGTGGGTGGCCCGCACCGACGTGGACCGCGAGCGTCAGCGGCTCTTCCGCCACGCCGCGCCCGAGTGCGCCAACATGATCATCGACGAGCGCCGCCGCACCTACCCCAAGATCACCAAGCTCGGCAGCGACATGTCCGTCCCCGACGACCGCCTGCACGACGTGGTGGCGCTCTATCGCCGCACGCTCGCCGGGGCGGGGCTCGAGAGCGCCGCCTGGGGCCACATTGGCGCCAACCACCTGCACGTCAACGTGCTGCCGCGCAACATGGAGGACTTCGACGCGGGCAAGGCCCTCTTTGCCGGCTGGGCCGCCGAGGTCACGCGCATGGGCGGCGCCGTCTCGGCCGAGCACGGCGTGGGCAAGATCAAGCGCGCCTTCCTGGAGACCATGTACGGTCCTGCGCACATCCGCGAGATGGCGCGACTCAAGCGCGAGCTCGACCCGGCGGGCCAGCTTGGGCGTGGCAACCTCTTTGACGAGGACGTGCTGGACGAGACGAGCGTGCCGAAGCCGCCCGTGTCTGCAGGCGGCTCCGACATGGCGGATGCGGCGGCCAAGAAGGGCGGTGATGTCGCGTGAACATCGTCGTCTGCGTGAAGGCGGTCCCCTCCTCCACCGAGGTGAAGATGGACCCCAAGACCAACACCATCGTGCGTGACGGCAAGCAGGCCGTCGTGAACCCGTTCGACGCGGCGGCGCTCGAGGTGGCCCTTGGGCTCCGCGAGTGTCTGGGCGGCACGGTCACGGCGCTCTCGATGGGCATCCCGGACACGACGCGTCTCCTGCGTGATTGTGTGGCACGCGGAGCCGATGACGCCCTGCTGCTCTCGGACCGCGCCTTCGCCGGCGCCGACACGCTCGCTACGTCCTATGCCCTCTCCCTCGGCATCGATCGTCTGGAACAGCGGCCCGACCTCATCCTCTGCGGTCGCATGGCGGTGGACGGTGACACGGCCCAGATTGGCCCCGAGCTCGCGGGAATCTTTGGCGTGCCGTGCGTCACGGCCGTGACCGAGCTCGTGGAGGCGGACGAGGGCCGCGTCGTCGTGCGGCACGAGACGGACGAGGGCACGGCGACCGTCGAGGTGCCGCTGCCTTCGGTGCTCACCGTGTCCAAGGACATCGCCACGCTGCGCATGCCTTCCATCGCGGGTGTCCGCCGGGGCGAGGCGGCAGACGTCGTCGTGCTCGACGCCACGGCCGCCGGAGCCGACCGCGCTCGCTGCGGGCTCGACGGGTCGCCCACGCAGGTGGTGCGCTCCTTCGTTCCCGAGCGCACGAGCGAGGCGGTTGAGGTGGCGGGCGATTCCGCCGAGCAGGCTTCGGTGCTCGCCGACGTCTTCGGGGAGGTTCTCAGATGAGCGGGCTGGTTGTTGACGCGGCAACGTGCGTGGGGTGCCGCCGCTGCGTGCGCGTGTGCGGAAACGACGGCATCGAGGTCGTGAACCGCAAGGCACGCGTGCTGGACGGGTGCATCAGCTGCGGCATGTGCGTCGACGCGTGCCCCGTGGGCGCGCTTTCCATCGAGAAGGACGCGGCGGGAGGTGCAGACCTTGCCGCCTACCGCGACGTCTGGGTCTTTGCGCAGGCGGACGGTGCCGGCAGGGTGCTTCCCGTGGCGCTGGAGCTCGTGGGCAAGGGGCGCGAGCTCGCAGACGCGCGCGGGTGCTCTCTCGTGGCCGTGCTGGGGGAGGGGTCGGCGGAGACCGACGTCGACCCCAATGCCCGGCTCCTTCTCGCTGCGGGCGTGGACGGCGTCATTCGCTGCCGTGACGAGCGCCTTGCCGTGCCCGACTCGGAGGTTTACGCCGAATGGATTCGTGAGCTTGCCGAGGCGCGCAAGCCCGAGGTCATCCTCTATGGCGCCACCGACTTTGGCCGGGAGCTCGCCCCGCGCGTGGCGGTGCTGCTTCAGACCGGCCTTACGGCCGACTGCACCATTCTCGAGATGGACGAGGAACACGGGCTTCTCCAGCAGACGCGCCCGGCCTTCGGCGGCAACCTCATGGCCACCATCGTGTGCCCGAGCCACAGGCCTCAGATGGCCACAGTGCGCCCCGGCATCTTCCCGGTGCCCGAGACGGCGCAGGCAGTCGATGCGAGCGCTGCCGGAAACCTCGGGGCACAGATCGAAGACGTGGCCCTCGACCCCGCCGTCCGTCCGCTCGTGCGCGTCACGCACGTGGAGCCCAAGAGCTCGGAGGGCTCCATTACCTCGGCCGATGCGCTCGTGGTCGTGGGGCGCGGCATTGGCTCCAAGAAGGCGGTTCCCCAGATGCGTCGCCTGGCCGAGCTCATGGGGGAGCGCTTTGGCTGCAGGTGCGATCTCGGCTGCACGCGCCCGGTGGTAGAGGCGGGGTGGCTCGACTACGCACACCAGGTGGGGCAGACCGGCGTCTCCGTTGCCCCGCGGCTGCTCGTAAGCGTGGGGTGCTCCGGGGCCATCCAGCACGTTGCGGGTATTGGCGGCGCGCAGGTGATCGTTGCCGTCAACGAGGATCCGACGGCCCCCATCTTCGACGTTGCCCAGTACAAGGTGGTGGGAGACTGCCACGAGGTCGTGGCGTCCCTCATCGAGCGGCTCGAGCGGGAGTCGTAAGCGGGCATTGCGGCAAGTGGGTCGGCCTGAACGTCGGATGACGCCACGGCACCCACAAGATCGGGCCGGTGCGGCTATGAGGTGGCCGCGCTGGCCCGAACCCTATACCACGGCCTTGAAGAACGTGATGTCAAAACGGGCCCCGCGTACCTGCCCCTTCTCGTTCACGACGTTGCCTGCGACGATGCGGCCGTCCTGCGCCGAGATGAGGCTCTGGGCAAGAGAGAGGCCGATGCCGATGCCAGGCGGGTTGGCGACGGTGCTCCCGTCGCTGACGCCGCTTGCCGTCCTCGCACCCTCGCCGCGATAGAACCGCTCGAACACATGGGACAGGTCTTGCTCAGCGATACCGGGGCCGGTGTCCGTCACGGTGATGCGACAGGCGAGGGCGTCCTCGGTTGCCTCGACCCGCACCACCCCTCCCGCGGGCGTGTGCTCCATGCAGTTCTTGAGCACGTTCTCGAGGGCCTCGCGACACCACGCCTCGTCGCCTTCGAAGCCGCAGCCGTCCTGGATGCTCCGCTCGAAGGTCACCCCGGCAAGCTCGTAAGGTATGGCGAGCGCCGAGGCGGCGGCTTCCACGAGCCTCGCCACGTCGACGTGCGCCCGACGCAGCGGCAGCGTACCCGCATCGAGGCGGGCAAGCTTGAGGAGCGCCTCCACGAGCCACTGCACCTGGGCGAGCAGCTGCTCGCAGGTGCGGATGCGGCCCAGGAGCTCACGACCCTGTTCGCCCGAGGTGGCTTCCCGACGAATGAACGCCAGCGTCAGTCCCAGGGAGGTGAGCGGCGTTCTCAGCTGGTGCGATATGTCGGCGAGCGAGTCGGCGAGCGACGCCTTCTCGGCCGTGAGCTCCTCGGCGGTGATGGTGAGACGCGTGAGGGCCTTGTCGACCTCACTGGCGAGTATCGCAAGCTCGCCCTCACGCATGTCGGAAAGGCTTACGGTGCGCCCTTCGTGCAGGGCCTCGTCTACGCGCTCCGCCATGAGCGCGATGCGTCGCTGGCGTGCGGACGTGAGGGCAAGGAACAGCGCCGACGCCACGGCGCCGCATGTGAGCACGAGCAGGGCCGCGACGACCCCCGAGGCCGCTCCCGCCGCCACGACGCAGCCGAGTGTGGCAAGCGCTGCGGCGATGGCAGTGCGCCTGATATCGGGGTCGGCCATCATCGCTCGGATGCCTTGTAGCCCAAGCCGCGCACGGTGACGATGAGGCTGGGGTGGGAGGGGTCGTCCTCGATCTTGTCGCGCAGGCGCTTCACGTAGACCGAGAGCGTGTTCTCCTCGATGTAGGCGCCGGCGTCCTCCCAGAGGGCGTCGCGGACCATGTCGCGCGTCACGAGCTTGCCGGGGTTGGTGGCGAAGAGCAGCAGCAGACGATACTCGAGTGCCGAGAGCGCGAGCTCCTGAGCGTCGCGGGTGACGCGGGCCCGGGCGGTGTCGATGACGAGGGGGCCAAAGGTAACCGCCCGGTGCTCGGGGTTTGCCCGACGGAGCACCCCGGCTATGCGGGCAAGCAGCTCGCGCGGGCGGAAGGGTTTCGCCACGTAGTCGTCGGCGCCCATGGTGAGCCCGGCGACGGTGTTGAACTCGTCTCCCGAGGCCGTGAGGAAGATGACGGGCGTTGAGGGGCTTGCCTGCTTGATGGCTCCCAAGACCGCGAAGCCGTTGCCCTGCGCGAGCGTGACGTCAAGAAGGACGAGGTCGTAGGGACAGGTGGGGGCGGTCGTCGCGAGGGCGATGGCCTTGTCCTGGCCGTCGCAGGCCTCGACGTCATAGCCTTCGCCGCGGAGCAGCTCCGAGAGCGTCGACGTGATGATGGGATCGTCCTCGACCAGCAGGATGCGCATGTGTTCCCAGTCCTCCGTGATGGCCGCCGCGTGGCGGCATCCTCGCGGAGATTATCCCGCGCACGTCCGGTGGCGGCTAGTGACGATGCTGTAAGAGGGACGGCAGGCGTGGTGGGGTTCGGTGCGAACTGTATGGATTGGTACCAGTTGACACCCGGTCGGCCAACCTACGCGCTAACCCAGGGCGGCGCAGAGCGCGTCGAGCAGCGAGACGGCGAGCATCTGCGCGTCATTGGTGGTGAAGGTGCCGTCGTAGGCCGGGCCGTTGGGCAGCTCAATGCGCACGACGGGGGGCTTGGCGCGCGAGCTCTCGAGGGCCGTGCGCAGGCGCAGGGCAAGGTCGTCTCCCTCTCCCATGGAGACGTTGGAGACCGAGGACACGGCGGGGCGCGGGGTCACGGCGATGACCAGCACCGCGCGGTCGTCGAGGCGAGCCTCGTCCACGGAGTCGACCAGGCGCAGGCCCGTCTTCTCGGACGTGGCGCTTGCGATGTTCCAGATGCGGCCGGCGACGTTGCGCGAGATGGGGTCCTCGGCGGTGAGCGCCACGTTAGTCTCGTCGAGCACGAGCGCGGCACGGGCAAAGCCCATGGTGCCCTCGGGGTGCGGGCCCTGCGCGGGCTTGCCGGCCCACACGTGGCGCAGGCGCTCGAGTGCGTCGAAGGTGTCGGAGAACGCGATGCCGTCTGCCAGCATGCCCACGTTCTCCTGGAAGAGCTTGACGGCGGCCTCGGTGTGCGGGCCAAAGTAGCCGTCCACCTCGCCGCAGGAGAACCCGAGCACGTTGAGCGCCTTCTGCAGGCAGCGCACGTCGTTGCCATGGAAGTTGGGAAGACGCAGGTACAGCGTGCGGTCACCCATCTGATAGCACTCGTCGACGAGAACCGACCACGTGGCCATGTCCACCTCGCTGGCGAGGGGCAGCCCGTGCTCGACCCGGAAACGCGCCACGGCGTTGGCGGTCGAGCTCCCAAACGACTTGGCCTCGCGCTCGGCGGCGTCGGTCTCGTAGCCGAGCGAGGCGAGGCGATCCTGCACGTCCTCGACCATCGCACCCTGCATGCCCTCGTGAATCGGGTCCATCAGTATCTCCTTTATGGCGAGCCGCCGAGCGCCGAGGCCCGCTGTGACAGCCGACCAAACGCGGATGACGCCCCTGTTGGGCATGCCGCCATCCTTATGCGTCCGCCGACGGAAATAATCCAGGACACTAGTATGCCGCAAAGCGGTGGCCGTCGCGAACCTAGTGGTCGCGCCTCACGAAGAAGTCAGCCATGGAACAGACGAGCTCCGCCGCCTCGGCCTTGACGGCGCCGATGTCCGCCAGTGTGCGGACGCCGTCCTTGGCGGCGGCGCACTCGCACTCGGCGAGCTGGCGGCAGCGCTCGATGCCGCCCCCGAGCTCGATGAGCTCTACGGCGTGGGCGAGCTTCTCGGGGTCAGTCGTGCCGGACTCGAGCAGCCCCACGAGCTCGGTGCGGCGCGCGTCGTCGAGCGCTGCCAGCGCGTGCACCACGGCGAGCGTGCGTTTGCCTTCCGTGATGTCGCTCCTGAAGTCCTTGCCCTGCGCGTCGGCGTCTCCCACGAGGTTGAGCAGGTCGTCCTGCAGCTGGAAGGCGATGCCGGCGTGCCGCCCCACGCCAAGCAGCCCCGCCGCGACGTCCGGCTTCGCGCCTGCCGCGATAGCCCCGAGGTAGAGCGGGCAGGCGCAGGTGTACCAAGCCGTCTTGCTCTCCACCATGTAGAGGTAGTCCTCCGGCGTCACGTCCCAGCGGCCGTCGCGCGCCCAGCCAAGGTCGAGGGCCTGTCCCTCGAGCGTGTGACGCTCCATGCGGACCAGTTCGCGCAGGACGGCGGGTTTGCGCCCCTCGGGAAGGGCGTCGTCGGCCAGCACGACCTCGTAGACCTGGGTGAGCGCAAGGTCGCCCATGTTGGTGGCCACGCCCACGCCCTCCGTGCGGTAGAGGCACGGCTCGCCGCGGCGCAGCTCGCTCTCGTCGGCGATGTCGTCGTGGATGAGCGCGGCGCTCTGGAAGAGCTCCACGGCCGCGGCCGGTGCCAGCGCCACGCGCGGGTCGCCGCCCACGGCCTCGCTGCCAAGCAGGCACAGTACCGGCCGCACGCGCTTGCCTCCGCCGGCGGTGAAGTGGGCGAGGGGCGCGTAGAGGTAGCGCTCGAGGTCGGCCGTGGGCCGGTGGGGGGCCGCGTCGCGGTCGCCGGGCTCGCATCCGGCGTCGGCGGTCGTGGTACCCTCGGCCATCGGGCCCGCCGTCGCGCGGGCAAGCGCCTCGTCAACGAGAGGGAGCTTCTCCCGCAGGTAGTCGATGAAGTCCATGGACGCCCTTCCCTTGACGCCCCGGGCGGGGCGCATGTGAGATACGAGAGGAGCGCCCTCGTGCCGCACTCGGCGCGGGGGCGCTCCAGGAGGTGCCGTTGTCTCGATTCTAGCCCTCGAAGCCGTTGGGGTTGTGGCTCTGCCAGTTCCAGGAGTCGCGGCACATGTCGTCGAGGTCGTACTGCGCCTTCCAGCCCATCTCGCGCTCTGCCTTGCTCGCGTCGCACCAGTTGGCGGCAATGTCGCCGCCACGACGAGGCTTGACCACGTAGGGGAGCTCCTTGTCGCAGGCCTTCGAGAAGGCCTTGATGACGTCGAGGACCGAGGAGCCCGTGCCGGTGCCGAGGTTGAAGACCTCGACGCCCGTCTTGCCGTTCATCCACGCGAGGGCGCTCACGTGACCCTTCGCGAGGTCGACCACGTGGATGTAGTCACGCACGCCGGTGCCGTCGGGCGTGGGGTAGTCGTCGCCGAAGACCTGGACGGCGGGCAGCTTGCCCACGGCCACCTGGGCCACGTAGGGCACGAGGTTGTTGGGGATGCCCTTCGGGTCCTCGCCGATGAGTCCCGAGGGGTGGGCGCCGATGGGGTTGAAGTAGCGAAGCAGCACGACGTCCCACTCGGGGTCGGCCGCGTGGATGTCGGTGAGGATCTGCTCGATCATCCACTTGGTCCAGCCGTAGGGGTTGGTGCACGTCTTCTTGGGGCTTTCCTCGGTGAGCGGCAGCTTGTCGGGGTCGCCGTAAACGGTGGAGGAGCTGGAGAAGATGATGGACTTACACCCGTGCTGGCGCATCACGTCCACGAGCGTGAGGGTGCCCTCGATGTTGTTGTGGTAGTACTCGACGGGCTTTTTCACCGACTCGCCCACGGCCTTGAACCCGGCGAAGTGGATGACACGGTCGACGGCGTGCGCGGCGAAGATGCGGTTCATGGCGTCGCGGTCGAGGATGTTGTCCTCGTAGAACGTGAGGCGTGCGGCTGCCTCGTCACCCACGATCTGACGGATGCGGTCGAGGGCGATGATGCTGGCGTTGGAGAGGTCGTCAACGACGACGACCTCGTAGCCGGCCTGGAGCAACTCGATGACCGTGTGGCTGCCGATGAACCCGGCTCCGCCGGTGACGAGGACGCAGGTGTCCTTGGGGTCTAGTGCTTCTGCCATGGGTGTCCTTTCGATGTGCGGGGGCCGACGACGTGGGTGGCGGACGGCCCGAGAATCGCGTGAGCCACCAGTATACGGCGAAGGCCGCTCGCGGTCCGATGCGGGCGGCGAGCGGCCCCAAGGCTGCCGATATATGCGCTTTGCTGCCCCGCTTTGCTAGCCCGCCCAGCCCCAGCGCGGGGTGACGGTGGTGCCGAAGTAGGAAATCCAGTAGTCGAGCGTGTCGGTGGCGATGGGGCCCACGTTGTGACGCACCATACCGTTGCCGATGTAGATGCCCACGTGACCGTAGGCGCGACCGGCCGACGAATGCGAGTGGGTGGAGACGGCCACGATCATGCCCGGCTGCAGGTCGCCCTTGTTGGAACTCGTGCAGTAGTTCCAGTACATGTTGTTGGCGTTGCCGCCCGGGTATCCCAGACCGGCGGCGCTGTAGACACGGCTGACCCACATGGCGCAGAGGCCGGCGCCGGGAGAGCCCACCCGCGTCGTGGCGCTCACGATGGCGGCGCCCTTGGCGGACGCGCTGGCTCCCGAGAGGCTGCCGGAGACGCCCGACGCCCCGGCCGACTTCGCTGCTGCGGCGGCCTCGGCCTGGCGGCGCTCCTCCTCGGCGGCGGCGAGGATCTCGGCGTCGCGCTTGGCGACGAGGTCCTTCACGTCCTGGGAGAGGCCGTTGACGAGCTGGGTCGCCTCGTCCTGCTTGGCCTGGACGGCGGCGAGCTGCTCGGTCTGCTGCTCCTTGAGCGTCTCGAGGTTTGCCTTCTGCTTCTCGAGCTCGGCCTTCGCCGCCTCGAGGCCGGCCTTGTCCTGCTCAAGTGCGGCCTTGGCATCCTTGACCTCGTTGATGAGCTCCTCGTCGCTCTGGTTGATCTTGCCGAGGTAGGCGAGGTTGCTCGAGAGGTCCTCGAAGCTCGAGGAGTTGAGGATGACGTCGAGCAGGCTTGAGCTGCCGCCCTTGTAGCTCGCCGCGATGCGGTCGGAGAGCTGCTGCTGCTTGGCGCTGAGCTCGGCCTGCTTCTTGTCGATCTCATTTTGCTTGGCCTTGATCTCGGCCTGCTTGGTGTCGATCTGGGCCTGGACCTGCTCAATCTGCGCGACGGTCTGGTTGAGCTGCTCGCTGAGCGATGCGTACTCGTCAGAGATGGCGTCGAGCTTTGCCTGGGCGTCGTCATACGCAGCCTGTGCGGCATTGAGCTCGTCGGTGGTCTCCTTGCTGGCCTCTGCGGCAAGGGCGCGCAGGGGGCTCGCGAAGACGGCGGCGCCCGCAGTGAGGCCAAGCAGCGCGCGCAGGGCGGCGCGGCGGGTCATGACGGGTCCGGAGGCGAGGGCGCTTGACGGCGTGGTGCGGGCGACAACGGGATGGAAGGGGCTGTGCCCGAGGTTTGCCGCCGCACCGGCGAGGTGCGTTGGAGTGTCGTCCCCGGAGGGACGCTGGGTGGTTCTCGACATGGCGTGCTCCAGATATGTTGTGTTGCGTGTCGACGAGCCTGCGTCCAGACAGGATACCGCATCGAGGGAGCGCATCAGGATTCCTCCATGTGCGTGGAGGGCCTGTGCCGCCCGAACGGCACCGACGCATTCGAGGCCTCGTGGCCGGGCGATGCCGGGACGGGCGATGCTGGGGCCGACGTCGAACTCCGCTAGAGGAGGGGTGCGCTGGCTTCGCTACAGCCCCGTGACGTGCAGGGCCACGAGCGCGGCGACCCAGGCGACGCAGGCGAGGGCGAAGACGCCGTCGGCCGGGCGGACGTGCGGCACGTGGTAGCGGGTGCGTCCCGCTCCTCCCTCGTAGCACCGGGCGTCGAGCGCGCGCGAGAGGTTCTGCGCGTGGCGGAGTGCCCCGGCAAACACCGGCACGAGCACGGCCCCGAGGGCGCGGACGCGCGCGACGGGTCCTCCCTCGTCGAACGAACCGCCACGGGCGGCCTGCGCGTCCATCACCGACTGCGTCTCGTCGGCGAGGACGGGCACGAAGCGCAGCGCGAGCGACAGGACCATCGAGATCTCGTGCGCGGGCACGCCGAGGCGTGCGAGCGGCGAGAGCAGCGACTCGAAGGCGTCCGTGAGCGCCGTGGGCGTGGTGGTGAGCAAAAGCGTGGCCCCCATGGTGATGGCGACGATGAGGCGCAGCGCGTAGAGCGCGGCCGTCCAGAGCCCTGCCGTGGTGGCGACGAGGGGGCCGATGGCGAACAGGACGGCCTCGCCCTTTGTCACGAAGAGGTTGAACACCGCGATGGCGAGGGCGAACGGCACGATGGGACGCACGCTCGCGACGACCGTTGGGACGGGAAGCCGGGTGGCGGCGACGAGCGCCCCTGCGAGCACGAGGGCGAGCGCGAGCTGCACGGGGCTGCTGACGGCAATGGTCGAGATGAGCAGGCCCGTGAGGCAGACGACCTTCACGCGGGGATCGAGGCGGTGGACGGGGGAGGACGCGGGCACGTAGTGGCCGATGGGCGAGGCTAGCACGAGCGCACCTCCTCCTGTGCAGAGCGGGCGCGCTCACGCAGGGCGGCCACGAGCTCGGGCGTCGTGAGCGGCTCTCCGGTGACGTTGACACCGAGCCCTTCGAGCTCGCGCGAGAGCAGAAGCGCCGCGGGGACGCCGAGGCCAATCTCGTGCAGCTTCTCCCCGTGGGAGAACACCTCGTGCGGGGTCCCCCCCATCACGACGGAGCCCGCGTTGAGGACGACAACACGGTCGGCGAGCGCCGCGACGTCCTCCATCGAGTGGGAGATCATGAGCATGGCGACGCCGCCTTCATGGAGGCTGCGGATGACCTCGCGCAGGCGTTCGGCGGCACGGGGGTCGAGGCCCGCCACGGGCTCATCGAGGACGAGCAGCGTGGGCTCCATGGCCAACACGCCGGCGAGTGCGACGAGGCGCCGCTGGCCGCCGGAGAGGCCGAACGGGGATGCCCCCTCCTTGTCGGAAAGGCCGAGAAACGCGAGCTGCCTCTCGACGCGGCGACGTACCTCGTCCGCGGCAAGTCCAAGGTTGCGGGGCCCGTAGGCGACGTCGTCGAAGACCGTCTCGGCAAAGAGCTGCCGCTCGGGGTGCTGCATGACGTAGCCAACGGTGCCGCGAAGGCGGCGACGACCGCGCTTGCTCGACGTGTCGATGCCGGTGACCTCGACGGTGCCGGACGTTGGCTCGGCGAGCGCGCAGGCGAGTCGGGCGAGGGTCGATTTGCCCGATCCCGTCTGGCCGACGAGCGCCACGAGCTCTCCGGGGGCCACCTCGAGCGAGACGTGGTCGAGCGCGACGCGGGTTCCGTAGCGAAAGCTCACGTCTCGGAGTCGGAGAGCGGGGGCGTCGACCGTGGTGGAGTTGGCTGGCGCGGCGGCGGGCTCTTCGGCAGGCGACAGCGGGGCGGCATTGTTCGCGGCGGGCACGGGTTGCCTCGCCATCTCACCGCCCTGCAGCTTCCGTGCAAGCTCCTGGGCGGAGCAGCAGGGAGCAAGGCCGAGGTCGAGCGAGACGCGCGTGGCGAGCGGCACGTCGAGACCGAGCTCGCGCAGCTTCGCGGCGTGCGAGAAGACCTCGCGCGGCGCTCCCTCGAGGACGATGGTCCCGGCGCTCATCACGACCACGCGATCGGCGGCGAGCGCCTCGTCCATGAAGTGCGTGACGTGCAGGAGCGTGACGCCTTCGCGCTGCAGCTGGGCGAGGAGGCGCATCACGCCGCGCCGTCCGCGAACGTCGAGCATGGCACCCGGTTCGTCGAGGACGAGCATGTCCGGGCGCATGGCGAGCGCTCCCGCGATGGCGACGCGCTGCTGTTGGCCACCGGAGAGGCGCAGGGGGTCGGAGAGGGCCCGGTCGGCGAGGGCCACGCGCTCGAGTTCCTCGTCCACCCTGCGCGCGATCTCGGCCGAGGGAACGCCGAGGTTCTCCGGCCCGAAGGCCACGTCGTCGGCGACCACGCTCGTGACGAGCTGGTCCTCGGGGTTCTGGAACACGAGGCCCGTGCGGTGGCGGGCCTCGCGATAGGCCTCGGCGTCCGGGTTGGCGCCGTCGAACGCGACGCGCCCGGCAAGCTCCACCGTTCCGGCGTCGGGGGCCTCGAGCCCGCAGACGAGCTGGGCGAGGGTCGACTTGCCCGACCCGTTTGCCCCGAGCACACAGAGCCGCTCGCCCGCGCGAATGTCGAGCGCGAGGCCGTCGAGCGCCCAGGTGGTGCCCCCGTCGTAGGTGAGGCGCACGTCGTGCAGGCTCACACGAACGGGCGGCACGGCAAGCCTCGCCGCGCCGCCCGCATGCGGGGCCTTGTTGAAAGGTTCCCTCACGCTACTCCCCGACGAGCGTGGAGACCGGCTTGTACACGAGCTGCGTCACGACGCAGTTGAGCGCGACCTTGAGGAGGTTGAACGGCAGCAGGACCGGCACGATCATCGCGATGACGTCTGCCGTGGAGACGCTGGCGTAGATCGGTGTCACGATGACGTTGCCCACGATGGCGACGACGAGCGTCACGACGGCGCCGAGCGCCATGCCAAGCAGCGATCCCTTGCGCGAGCGGGTCTTCTCGTACACGAGAGCCGCGGGGACGGTGAGCGCCAGCGCGCAGAGGATGCCCATGAGGCCGCCGAACGGGTTCATGAAGAGGTGCGGCAGCCAGGAGAGCACGGCGACGAGCGCGCCGGTGGCCGGGCCGAAGGCGAGGCCGGCGACGAGCTGCACCACGCCCGAGGGGTCGTACTTGAGGTACGGCGCCGGCGGGAAGATGCCGATCTCGACGTAGCTGGCCACCATGGCAAGCGCCACGAACAGCGCCGTGACGGCAAGACGCTGCGTGGACCAGCCGCCGGAGGTGGTGCCGGTGGTGGAGTGGGATGCGGGACGTGCGGTGGGAGATGTGGCCATGACGGGCCCTCCGTTTCTTCCATCCGGACTTGGGCGCCGCATGCGCCGTCACCGTTGGCCCCGGATTCTCACCGGATCAGCCGCGTATTCGCGGGTCGCGGGCTTCTGGGGCGTCCATGTGGCCGAGAAAGGCCAAGGATGGGCCATGCCCGGCCCGAGACGCGCCAGTTACCGCCAGTGGGGAATTACACCCCGCCCTGAAACTGACGCCGTCAGGGTAGGCGCATTTGTGGGTATCGTCAAGTGACGGCGCGGCGCGGTATGCTTCGCCGTGCCGAGGCGGTGCCGTGCCGCCCTTTTCTGACCAATACGCCCGGTTCTCCGGAGGTTTGCATGTCCAACGACTTTGAGGCCGCCCCCTCTCGCGAGCAGCGGCTCGCGTACGACCGCATGGCGCTCACCGAGACGCTCTGCGACCTCGTGGGCGACGACCACGTGCTCGTGAACGAGCCAATGGCCCGCCACACCACCTTCCGCGTGGGAGGCCCGGCCGACCTGTACGTCATGCCCCGGACGATGGCGCAGCTCGTGCACGTCATCCATGCGTGCCGCGAGGAAGACGCGCCCTACTTCCTGCTAGGCCTGGGCTCCGATCTGCTCGTGGGCGACGGGGGATTCCGCGGCGTGATGGTCGCCTGTCCCGAGGGGCTCTCGGGCATCGAGGTGAGCGGCGTGCGCATTACCTGCCAGCCCGGGGCCGCCCTGGCGGACGTCTCCCGTGCGGCGGCGGACCACGCACTCACGGGCCTCGAGTTTGCCTGCGGCATTCCGGGCAGCGTGGGCGGGGCGGTCTTCATGAACGCCGGCGCCTATGACGGCTGCGTGGCCGACGTGCTCGCAAGTGCCACAGTGCTCGGGCAGGATGGCGACATCTTCGACGTGCCCGTCTCCGAGCTTGACCTGGGCTACCGTACGAGCCGCGTGCGCACCCAGGGGCTTGTGGTGCTCTCCGCGACCTTTGCCCTCGCCCATGGTGACGAGGGCGAGATTCGCGCCAAGATGGCCGACCTTACGGCCCGTCGCGAGGAGAAGCAGCCGCTCGAGCTGCCGAGCGCCGGCTCCACGTTCAAGCGCCCCGAGGGCCACTTCGCCGGCAAGCTCATCACCGACGCGGGTCTCAAGGGCTATCAGGTGGGCGGCGCGGCCGTCTCCACCAAGCACGCGGGCTTCGTCGTGAACCTGGGTGGGGCCAGCGCGGCCGACGTGCGCGCGGTTATCGCTCACGTACAGGACGAGGTGGGCCGCCAGTTTGGCGTAGAGCTCGAGCCTGAGGTTCGCTTCGTTGGGGAGTTCTACTAGCCCGCCATGTCCCCGCGCGGCCCGCGCGACACTTGCTACGCCGTGGGGGCGGCGGCGCCGCGCACGGAGAGCAGGGGCGCCACGAGCGACTCGAGCTTCGCGAAGTCCTCGGGTGCGTTTGTCATGAGGGCAACGACGACGTCACCAGAGTTGGTGCGGATGACGCCGGCGTCCACCGTCGTCCCGTACGCGGAGTCCGACCCTGGATACCAGCCCGCCTTCGACCACGTCGTGCCGAGGCCGCCCGCAGCCTCGTGGATGGCGCTCGTCTCGGGGCTGGAGAACGCCCGGGCAAGCCAGTCGGCCCCGTCTGCCCCCGACGTGAGGAAGTCATAGCTCTGCTTCCAGAGGGCGAGCAGCTGGTTGGGCGTGTAGAACTCGTACCAGTCATCGGAGAGGCCGCCCGCCCGCTGCTTCTGGGCCTCTGCCTCAATTGTCTCGGTTGCCCCGTAAGAGGGAAGGCTCTCGGCCCCGGACACCTGGGCCATCTGCGCAAACGTTGAGGTTCCATAGGTCTTGCGCAGGGAGGTGTAGGCGTCGTTGTCCGAGTATTGCAGGATTGCGCTGATGCGCGTGGCCTCGCTCGTGACGGATGCCCCCAGGTCGTATTCCACGAGGCTCGTGACGTAGGGGCCCTTGATTGAGCTTGCGGAGTAGAACGCCGCGTCGGCGTTGTAGCTCACCGTGACGCCCGTGCTCACGTCGAGCAGGGCGTAGCCGACCTCGAAGCCCGCGTCTTCGATGGCCTGCGTTGCATGGGCGAGCTGGTCGAGCGCCGCAGCCGTCGAGGCGCTGACGGCACCGCTTGAGCCACCAATTACGGGAAGCGAGGTGTCCTCTGGCGCGATCTGGGCGGGGAAGAGGAGATCGGGGGCATAGGCGGTTGCGGTCACGCCGTAGAGGGGCGTGCCCCCGATGCCCGCCGCGCCGCCGCGTGCCTTTGCCGGGTGGGGCGCAACGATGCCCGAGACGACCACGATGACGAGGACGAGCGCCGCCGCGCCGGCCGCGATGGGCGCCACGCGAACGAGGCTGGAGACGAGGCCGTGTCGCCGCCCCGAGAACAGGGGGCGATGTGCGCCACGAGACTTCGGGCCGCCGCCGGGCGAACCTGCGCCGCCTTGCCTGCCGGCGTCGCGGGCGGCGCTGCCGGGCATGCGGAGGCTGACGAGCGGGGAGGGTCTGCCGACGAGCGACGAGCCGCGCGGCATCTCCATGGACGTGGCGCGTGCGGGGCGCTTCGAAGAGGAGCGAATCTCGC
>OIXX01000390.1_pt1 | contig 27759 bp, 22 predicted proteins | sample 1588161 | NCBI WGS metagenome assembly OIXX01 (sample SAMN03283274) | human gut metagenome | biome: human-associated habitat; material: feces | host: Homo sapiens | place: Peru | collected 2012
CGAATACCCCGCTTTCCGCCAAACCACGCAAGACCGGCTTCAAGATCGTCTTTGGCGATGAGCCCTTGGTGGAGCGCGGAGTCGGCTATCGCAAGGGCATGGCCAAAGGGATATGTCCGCGCGCAGTCGATGACGGTCTGCAGGACATCGGTTGTCTTGATGCTGCCTTTTTCGATAAAGGCGTTGTAGCCCGTGCGATGGTGCTTGTGGTGGGGAGGGTGCTTTCCGCCTCCCGGATTATCGGTGAGGAAGTTGATGGGCCAGATGAGGTTGTAGGAAACGTCGAGTCCGAGGACGAAGGCGGCGGTTGCATGGGAGAAAACCCATGTTGGATGCAACAAGGCGTCGGTCCGAACAACCAGTAGAAGCTTCTCAGGGCGAGACAGGGCGTTCCAATAGGCTGGCCGCGCGAACATGCCGGGGAGCGGGCTGATCAGCATGTCTTCGCTGGCCCTGGCGGCGAGCGCCCGGCGCAGGGAACGGGAGCTCGAGACCAGGCAGACTCCTTGCTGCTCGGCCTTCTGGAATTGAAGGTCGCTAGCTGCTTCGGTTGCGGCCCATCCTCCCATGATGGTCTCCTTTGCGCGGGTAATCATTATCGCGCGAAGTCGAGATTAAGAGGGGTACAAATCGAGCGTACCCGAACGGCCAAAAAACAGGATAGTATACGGGCTGTTTTGGGCCTTTGCGGTACGTTCGAAGAGCAGAGGCAGAGGTGGGTGGGGTGCCAGAGGGTCGCGACACATCGGCGGTCGAGGTCGCCGTGTGGAAATCCGGATTGCACGCGCACCAATATATAATGGTGTGCGACAAGATGAGGGGGTACCGTGATCGAGACAGATTTCACGCCGCGTGGCGTATGTACGAGAAACATCCATGTCGAGCTGGATGACACCGGTAGGACCATCGAGCACGTTGAGTTCACAGGTGGCTGCAATGGCAACCTCAAGGCAATCTCAAAGCTGGTGGAGGGGCAGCCGGTGGAGCATGTCTGCGACATCCTGCGCGGCAACACGTGCGGTCCGCGCTCGACGTCGTGCGCCGATCAGCTGGCGCACGCGCTTGAGCAGGCGGTTTCTGACGCTCGGACGACCCGGGCATGAGTATCCGCGACCTCTTTGACCGCGCCGGAGGGGTAACGCGCCGAAAGCTCGCGGCGGGAACCGTCGCCGTTGCCGGGGCGGCTGCTGCGGCAACGGCGCTTTCGGGCTGCTCGGGGACGCAGTCGAAGTCGGAGGGCGAGCCCCAGGTGGTGACCGACAGCTCGCAGGTGGTGAACGTGCTCGACGGCGATTACAAGTCGGGCGACCTGGGCCTGACCATCTCCGATGGCTGGACGCTTCCCCTGGGGACGCTGCTGTGGCATAGCGAGGGAACATGGGCTGCGGCCATGATGGCGCCTGAGTCCGCGCTGCATCCCAACACGATTGGCGCGTTCTCGCTCTCGGCCGGATCGCTCACCACGCTCATGAGTGCCCCGACCAAGGGCTCGGCGTACGGTTTCCACGACGTGCGGCTCGGCACGGGCGTCATGGCTTGGATCGAGATGAACTACCGCACGCTCGACTGGGTGCTTCTGGCGCAGCCCTTTGGGAACGGGGCGATCTCGGGTGCGGCTGCGGAGCTCGACAGCGGGGACGCCAACTGGGAGCCGCCGCAATTCAGCTGTACGGGGACCATGGTCGTTTGGCAGAAGATGCCCATGGCGAAGGGCTCGAAGAGCTCCGAGGCGTCGAATTGCCTCGTTTGGAAGGTTGGCGACAGCAAGGGCTCGTCGGTGTGGGAGTCCAAGGGGCGCTTCGCCACGCATCCGCGCGTGTCCGACGGGACGCTCGCCATCACGCCGCGCGTGCGCGTGTCGGAGGGAACCTACTACGGCATCACCGCGCTCGACCTCACGAGCAGCAACTATTCCCAACTGGCACAACTGGTGCTGCCTTCCTCGGTCAAGCCGTTCGAGGCGGTCTACACCGGGTCGCAATTTGCGTTCTCCATCGAGGCGGCGTACGAATCGGCGGGCAGCTTAGGCAATATGGGAACCTTTTTGGGGAGTTCGGGCGGCCCGTACGTGTACTTCTCGCGCGAGCCGGCGGCCCAGGTGGCGTTCAACGGCTCGCACTATCTGATCAAGACACAGTCCGCTCATTACGCTATAGATACGGATTCGCAGAAATACCAGGGGATCTCGTCACCCGATCGAAGCTTGGGACTGGGGGACTTTACCGCCAGCGAGGGTGCGTGCTCCACGGCACTCGTGTTTGCGACGGTGCGCGACGACAAGGGCAAACCGTCTCACGTGCTCGCCCGCTTGATATCGTTGTAGGGGCGGGCCGCGGTTAACCCGGTGGCAGGTTGGGTAGAAACGAAGATACGGCCTGCGCTAAAATAGGTTGAACTATGGGCATTTAGGACAAGGAGGCCACCATGGCTTCAGATGCACGCAAGATTCTGCTCGTCGAGGACGAGAAGGCCATTCGCGATGCCGTCGCGGCCTACCTTGAGCGCGAGGGCTACTGGGTCGTGGGCGTTGGCGACGGCCAGTCCGCGGTTGAGGAATTCGAGAAGCACCAGTTCGACCTCATCGTGCTCGACCTCATGCTTCCCAAGCTTTCCGGCGAGCGCGTCTGCCGCGCCATTCGCGATACCTCCGATGTGCCCATCATCATGCTGACCGCCAAGGGCGAGGTTGAGGACCGCATCATCGGTCTGGAGCTCGGCGCGGATGACTATCTGATCAAGCCGTTCTCCCCGCGCGAGCTCGTCGCTCGCGTGCGCGCGCTGTTCCGCCGCACTCATCTGGCCGATGAGCCCCAGGTTGAGGTGCTCGACTTCGGTGATCTGGTCATCGACATCTCCGGGCACAAGATCCTCGTGGAGGGCAAGGAAGTGGACCTCACCGCGTCCGAGTTCAAGCTGCTCACCACGCTCGCGCGTCATCCGGGTCGCGTGTACAACCGCATGGAACTCGTGGAGAAGGTGCTCGGTTACGACTTCGAGGGCTACGAGCGCACCATCGACAGCCACGTGAAGAACCTGCGTGCCAAGCTGGGCGACGATCCCAAACACCCCAAGTGGCTCTACACCGTTCATGGCGTCGGCTACCGTTTTGAGGCCCCGGCCAAGCCGGCCGAGGACGTCCAGGCCAAGTAACAACCCATGCTGCCGGCTCAGTTCGTCATAGGCCAGAAGCATAAGAAAGAGGACGGTTCGTCCCGTGCGAGCTGGAATACGCCGCGTGCGGACGTTCGCCCCGCTACGACGTACGGGTCGCGGATGGCCTTTTCGTTCGCGCTCACCTCGCTGCTGACCGTCGCCATCTTGGTGTCGGTGGTGACCGTGGTCTGGGGCGGTGCGTTCTCGGAGTACACGCGTGCGAACGTGGAAGAAATCGCACGGCTCACCTCGGAGCGCCTGTCCGCGGGCTATGAGGAGCGGGGCGGCTGGTCGATTTCCTTTTTAGCCAACGTTGCCAGCTCGTCCTCCGTTTCTGACGATATCGGCATGCAGGTGCTGGATGCCGATGGCACGATTCTCTACGACGACACCTGGCCGGCGGCCTCGGTTGCCGCCGAGATTCGCCGCGAGGAAAAGGCCCAGAGCGAGCCCGCGGGTTCCACCGGGGACGCTTCGGTCTCGGGTGGCTTCGCCGCTTCGGATGCTGCGGGAACGTCCACGGAGGAGAGCTCGGTCATCCCGGCAGATTCCGGCTCGACCGATACCTCGGACGCTCCGGCGTACTCGAGCGCGGATTCCGGCGCGCATGCGCTTGCGTCCAAGGCGCCCACGGATCCGGTGGAGGCCGTGAGCCGCGCCATCACCACCTCGGATGGCAAGGAGATCGGCACCCTGCGCATGTGGGTTTTGGGCTCGGACGCCCTGCTCACCAAGGCGGACACCGCGTTTCGCGGCAAGACCTTCAACGCCATGGCTATCTCCGCGCTGGTGGCCGTCATCATTTCGCTCGTCATCGGCTTTTTGGTGAGCCGCATGCTCACGAACCCCATTCGCCGCATTACCTCCACCGCCAAGCAGATTCGCGACGGAGACCTGACGGCGCGCACGGGCATGAAGGGCGACGACGAGATCGATCAGCTTGGCGAGACCTTCGATGAGATGGCACAGAGCCTGGAGAAAGACCTCAAGCACGAACGTCGTTTGACCTCGGACGTTGCGCATGAGCTGCGCACGCCGCTCATGGCCATGCTTGCCACGGTGGAGGCCATGCAGGATGGCGTGTACCCCACGGACTCCGACCATCTGGAGACGGTCGCCTCTGAGACGCGGCGCCTGGCGCGCCTGGTGCAGCAGATGCTCGACCTCTCGCGCATGGAGAACAAGACGGCTCCCATGAGCATCGAGCGCGTGGACGTGGTATCGCTCGCCCGCACTATCGTGTCGAGCCAGCATCAGCTGTTCCACGACCGCGACCTGCATCTTCGTTTTACGGACGAGACGCAGGGGCGCGGTGCCACCGCCGAGATCGATCCCGATATGATCACCCAGGCGATGATCAACATCATGTCGAACGCCATGCGCTACACGCCGGAAGATGGCTGGGTGCTCGTGTCCGTTGAGGCGGATCGCAAGAACGTGCTGATTAAGGTATCCGATACGGGCATCGGCATCGCCAAGGAAGACCTGTCGCGGATTTTCGGGCGCTTCTGGCGGGCGGATGCGAGCCGTGCGCGCGAGGCCGGGGGCCTGGGCGTGGGCCTGGCGGTCACCAAGGGTATCGTCGAGCGCCATCACGGCTTCATCTCCGTTGAGTCCGAGCTGGGACATGGCACCACGTTCACCATCCACCTGCCGCGCGAGCAGGCGGAGGATTAGCTCTGCCAGCGGGCAGTACCTGAAGCGGGCAGCATCTGATTCACGTGAAACGCCCTCCCTTTGCCGATGGCCTCTGCGTCAAGCCGACCCTTTGCGCCGCGCGCGGTACGCGTATGGGATACAATACGAGGTTGCAACCTGCAACATCGACCGCAAAGGAGCTGGTCACCAGTGGCACAGATGGAGCTTCGTCCCGATTCGCATGGCAAGGTCCGCGATATCTACGATACGGGTGACGCCCTGCTGATGGTGGCATCCGACCGCATCTCGGCTTTCGACTACATCCTGCCGGATGAGATTCCCTTCAAGGGCGAGGTGCTGAACCGCATCTCTGAGTTCTGGTTCCACAAGTTCGCCGATCTGGTGCCCAACCACCTCATCTCGTGCGACACGGCCGACTATCCCGAGGAGTTCCAGAAGTACGCGAGCTACCTGGCCGGCCGTTCCATGCTGGTGAAGAAGGCCAAGACCATCCCCATCGAGTGCATCGTGCGCGGTTACCTGACCGGTTCCGGCAAGAAGACCTACGACCAGGATCGCACCGTGTGCGGCATCAAGCTCCCCGAGGGCCTGGTCGAGGCCTCCAAGCTTCCCGAGCCGATCTTCACCCCGTCCACCAAGGCGGCACTGGGCGAGCATGACGAGAACATCTCGTACGAGCGCTGCGCCGAGATCGTGGGCGAGGACATTGCCGCACAAATCCGCGACCTCTCCCTCAAGATCTACACCGCGGCGGCCGAGTACGCGCTGACCCGCGGCATCATCATCGCCGACACCAAGTTCGAGTTCGGCATCATCGACGGCAAGGTCACGCTCATCGACGAGTGCCTTACCCCGGACTCCAGCCGCTTCTGGCCGGCGGACTCCTATGAGGAGGGCAAGGTCCAGCCCAGCTACGACAAGCAGTTCGTGCGCAACTGGCTGAAGGCCAACTGGGACTTCAAGGGCGAGGCGCCCGAGCTGCCCCAGGATGTCATCGAGGGTACGTCGGCGCGGTATCGCGAGGCGTTCGAGATCATCACCGGCAGCAAGTTCGAGAGCAAGAAGGAGCAGTAGGCACGTGAGCACCCGTAGTCCCCAGAACAAGCGAACCCAGGAGCGCCTGCGCGGTGAGACCAAGGGCGGCATGATGCGCAAGTCCGCCGGTTCCGCCAAGCCGGCGCGCGCTGCGGCCGAGTCCGTCCGCGTGGTCCCCGCCAATTCCAAGGCCAAGCGCCAGCAGGCTGAGCGCGGCGAGGACCTTTCCGGTCTGTCGCGCGAGGAGAAGCGCGCCCGCAAGGCCGAGATTCGCCGGCATGACGACCGTGTTTTTGCGGCTGCAAACGTTCTCATGCGCGAGGACTTTGACTACAACCGCTATCGCAAGATCTGGATGATTCTCATCGCTGCGGGTATTGCCGTGATCGTTGTGGCGTTCATCCTGTTCTCGTTTGCGGGGAACAAGCCCTCAGCTACCCTTTCCGTGGTGGAGTATGCCACGGTGGCGATTGCCTACATTGCTATCTTTGCGGCGTTCATCTTCGACTTCGTCAAGATTCGTCCCATCCGCAACGAGGCGCGTGCCAAGGCCGAGGGTATGAGCGAGGCACGGCTCAGCGCCACGGTCGAGCGCGGGGCCTCCAAGGAGGATTCCAAGCGCGCCGACAAGGAGGCCAAGAAGGCCGGTAAGCGCGGTAAGCGCAAGTAGCTCGTCGCGCGGCGATGGCTTGATGTGAGCGATGACGGGTGGATCACTTGGAATCGGGTGGTCCACCCGTTCTGTCCGTATGCAAAAAGGTGGGTCCGGCGGATTGCGAGTCCGCGTCACCACAGGAAGGGAAGCCGTTTCATGGTCGTGGCAAAGATCACCAGGGAAGATGCTCGAATCGGCATGAGCAAGCTCGTGCCGCAGCTCGAGCGCTATGCGGACCTCATTGTTCGCAAGGGCGTGAACGTCAAGCGTGACCAGGAGGTCGTGATTCGGTGCCCGGTTGAACGGGCGGACTTCTGCCGCATTCTGGTGGCGCGCGCATACGCAGCGGGCGCGGGGCATGTGACGGTTATCTGGGGCGATGACGTCGTTTCCCGTTTGACGTACGAGAACGTGGCGGCGAGCTGGTTCGAGCAGACGCCCGAGTGGCAACGCGTGCAGCTGGATTCCCTTGCCGAGGCGGGCGCGTGCTTCATCTTCGTGGAGGGTGCGGACCCTGCGGCGCTGAAGGGTATCGACCCTGCCAAACCCGCCGCCGCTTCGAAGGCGCAGAACACCCAATGTCGCGCATTCCGCCATGGCCTCGACTTCAACATCAACCCGTGGTGCATTGCCGGCGCGCCGGTGGCGGCGTGGGCGCGGCAGGTGTTTCCGGACTGCGAGGATGACGAAGTGGCGGTGTATCGTCTGTGGCGCGCCATCCTTTCCGTGGCGCGCGCGGACGGCGAGGACCCCGAGGCGGATTGGGAGCTGCACGACGCGACCTTTGAGAAGAACCTGCGGTTCCTGAATGGCAAGCACTTCGACCGCCTCCACTATACGAGCGAGAATGGAACGGACCTGGTGGTGGGCCTTAATCCGGGCGGCATCTGGGCCGGTGGGCGCGGTGAGACGCCCGACGGGCATCCGTTCTTCCCCAACATCCCCACGGAGGAGGTGTTCACCTCGCCGGATTGCACGCGCGTGGACGGTATCGTGTACTCCGCGCTGCCGCTCATTCACCATGGCAACAGGGTCGACCGGTTCTGGTTGCGCTTTGAGGCCGGTCGCGTGGTCGACTTCGACGCCGAGGTGGGCCGTGCCACGCTGCAGAGCATCTTGGACACGGATGAAGGTGCGCGTCGGTTGGGCGAGGCTGCGCTCATCAGCAAGAACACGCCTATCCGCGAGAGCGAGATCCTCTTCTACGACACCCTCTACGACGAGAATGCGAGCTGTCACCTCGCACTGGGTATCGGGTTTGCCGAGTGCCTGGAGGGCGGCTACGACATGACGTCCGCGGAGCTTCAGGCCGCGCATGTCAATCATTCCGCCACGCACGTGGACTTTATGATCGGAACGGATGACCTCGATATCGTAGGCATCACTGCCGATGGCGAGGAGATTCCCGTGTTCGTGAACGGCCAGTGGGGCTGGGAGTAGGGCGTACCGCAGCCGGCCCGTCGCCGACAATAGCATAATCGAGAAAAAGAGGGGCGCCGCGGCGCCCCTCTTTCGGTTTCCGGATGGTGCACCGTCAGGGAATCGAACCCTGAACCTTGGGATTAAAAGTCCCCTGCTCTGCCAATTGAGCTAACGGTGCGCGTGCAGCATTGTAGCATGATGGCGGCGGTATCCACCGGTGGCACCGCCCGCCAGTCCTGCCGACCTCGCCCGCCCAACTCTCACATCATGTTACGAAGCTAAGGAATATGTTACGAATCTATTTCCGCAACAATCGGCAATAGCACGAATTCCAATCGGAGTAACATCTCCACAGCTGCGCGACCTGTATCGCCTTCGAGCCCTCACCTCACGCAACGAGCATTGTTCGGATCGTCCCGCGTGGTAAGCGGGGCGCGTGCAGTTGGGAGCTGACGCGCATGCACATTCCAGATAACTACCTCTCGCCGCAGACGGACGCCGTCATGGCCGTTGCCATGGTGCCGGTCTGGGTCCACTCGGTCCGCACCATCCGGAAGACCCTCGACCGCAAGCACCTGTCCTTCCTGGGCATCTGCGCCGCCTTCTCCTTCCTGCTCATGATGTTCAACGTGCCGCTGCCCGGTGGCACCACGGGCCACGCGGTCGGCGGCTCGCTGATCGCCCTGCTCCTGGGGCCGGAAGCCGCGTGTATCGCTGTCTCGGTCGCGTTGGCCATTCAGGCTCTGCTGTTCGGCGACGGCGGTATCCTCTCCTTCGGCGCCAATTGCTTTAACATGGCGTTCGTCCTGCCCTTCCTGAGCGTGCTGGTGTTCAACGGCCTGCGCTCCCACCTGCCGAAGAACGCGACCGGCTTCGCCATCTCCGCGGCCGTCGGCGGCTGGGTGGGCATCTGCGTAGCAGCGCTCTGCGCGTCCATCGAGTTCGGCATCCAGCCCGCGCTCTTCCACGACGCTGCGGGCAATCCGCTGTTCTGCCCCTTCCCGCTCTCCGTTTCCATCCCGGCCATGGTGATCCCGCACATGCTGGTCGCCGGCGTGGTGGAGGGCGTATCCTGTGCCGCCATCCTGCTGTTCATCAAGCGCACGGCGTCTGAGCTCGTGGTTGGACCGGGTGCCGGCGACGTGTTTACCACCCCGGCAAAGAAGACGACGCTCGTGCCCACCATCGTGCTGGTCCTCGTGCTCATCGTGGCCACGCCGCTGGGCCTGCTTGCCACTGGTGATGCTTGGGGCGAGTGGGATGCCGAGGGCGCCGCGACCGCGGTGCAGGAGAACGGCGACTCGAGCATCAAGCCGTCCGTCGGCCTCGACGCGCCCACCTACGCCGATAACGCGCCGCTGGGTGACTACATGCAGGTGCTGGCCGAGAACGACAACTTGTCCTTTGCCGGTCAGGCGGCCGTCTACATCCTGTCCGGCGTGATTGGCGCCGCGAGTCTGACCATCATCTTCAAGCTCGTGTCGCTGGCCGCGAAGGATGACAACTCGAAGACGACGCGCGCTGCGTAAGACCGTGTTCGGTACGTATAGTTTCGCTGACCCGCTTGTCGCATCACGCGTCGGCGGGTCATCTTTTGGAAAAGCGGGGACGACGATTCTGCCATGCCGCAGCCTGATATAACCCTTCCATCCTGGCTCGCGCAGCGCGAAGACTACCGGCCAGAGCACGACAAGACGGGCTTCATGGCCAGAAACCTGCTGCATCTGACGAGCATGGTCGCCCACGTGAAGATGGGCGGTGGCGCGGCGGCGCTCGCGTACGGCACCGGTCCCGTCTCACCTATCGACCGAGCGCTCTCGCACGTGTCCCCGGCGCTGCGGCTGATCGGCCTGCTGGTGTGCATCGCCCTGACGCTGATCGCCCACAACCCGGTTTTTCTCATGCTCATGGGTTGCGTGGTCCTGGTGATGGTGGCGTTGCGCCCCGCGGCCGGCATCAAGGCCACGCTGCTTCCTTCGTTTGGCGCGGCGATCGTTGCGCTGGCCCTGGCCATCCCCGCCATCTGGGTGAACGGCGCCGTCGCCATGGTGAGCATCGCCGCCAAGATCCTGCTGAACGTGACCCTGGTGCTTGGGGTGTCGTGGACGGTTCCCTGGAACCGGCTGATCGCAGGCCTGAAGCTCTTCCACCTGCCGGATGAGATCATCTTCACGCTGGACCTTGCGCTCAAGCACATCGAGATCCTGGGGCGTTCGGCGACGCGGCTCAACGAGGCGCTGGTGCTGCGAAGCGTGGGCCGTACGCGCGGGCGCTTTGATAAGACCACGTCCTCGGCGGGTGTGATGGGCGCCACGTTTCTCAAGGCGTACACCTGCGGGCAGGCGCTTGACGAGGCCATGCTCTGCCGCGGGTTCACGGGAACGTATGTCTGCCGGCGCGAGCGCGTGATGACGCCCGCGGGAATTATCTATCTTGGTGGCATCGCGCTACTCGTGCTGTGCTACCTGCTGCTGGGTTAGGGGTTTGCAATGGGTTTGACGGAAGCTGAGAACGCGGCCCCGCTGATTGAGTTCTCGCACGTGAGCTTTGCGTACGGGGATGCTACCGTGGTGGACGACGTGTCGTTTGCGGTGAACCGCGGCGAGATCGTGGCGCTGCTGGGGCCCAACGGGTGCGGCAAGACCACGCTCATGCGCATCATGAACGGCCTGGAGTTTGCCGATTCTGGGACCGTCATGTTCAAGGGCGAGCGCGTGGACCGGGCGCTTGCCAAGGACGAGCTGGCCGCTAAGCGCCTGCACCAGCGCATGGGCTACGTGTTTCAGAACGCCGACGACCAGCTCTTCTGCCCGAGTGTGGAAGAAGAAGCGGCCTTCGGGCCCGCGCAGATGGGACTTCCCGAGGAGGAGGTCGACCGCCGGGTGGCGGACGCGCTCGCGCTCTTCAACATCTCCGATCTGGCGCCGCTCGCTCCGTACCGGCTCTCGGGCGGGCAAAAGAAGCGTGTGACGCTTGCCGCCATCGTCTCTATGAACCCGGACGTGCTGGTGCTCGACGAGCCCACCAACGGGCTGGATGAGGACTCCGCCGACGCGGTGACGGCCTTTCTGGTGTCCTACGCCAAGGCGGGGAAGACGGTGGTGGTCTCCACCCACCACCGGGACTTCGTAGAGCAGCTGGGTGCGCGGGCGATCCGCATCGGCAAGGACCACCGCCTGGTGCCCGATGCCGTGCCGGAGAGCGCCATCGGCAACGTGGCCGCCCGCTAGCGCGCCTGAAAGAACGTCTCTGGTTTCATCGTTCACACGCCCGGGTTAAACTCCCGCTTGGCGCAGTTGATGTGCGCAGGGTGCTATATATGGCATATCATGCAGATGGATGGTGCGCATGCGCCATGGGACTGCCTATCGAACAACGGAAGGGTGCATCCATGCAAGATGTGAACAAGCTTCTCGATACGTGGATCGAGAATGTCACGGATCCGCAGCTGGCCGCCGAGCTCAAGGCCATGAAGGATACCGGTGACGAGGACGCCATCACCGATGCCTTCTTCCAGGACCTTGAGTTCGGCACCGCCGGCCTGCGGGGCACGCTGGGCGCGGGCACCAACCGCATGAACATCTACACCGTCGGTCGCGCCACGCAGGGCTTTGCGGACTACCTGGTGAAAAACTTCGAGAACCCGAGCGTTGCCATCGCGCGCGATAGCCGCAACAAGGGCGACCTCTTCGTGCGCGTGACGGCCTCCATTTTGGCTGCCAACGGCGTGAAGTCCTACATCTACCCCAAGATCTCGCCGGTCCCCACGCTCTCTTGGGCCACCCGCTACCTGCACTGCTCGGGCGGCATCTGCATGACGGCCTCCCACAACCCGGCTGCCTACAACGGCTACAAGGCCTATGGTCCCGACGGTTGCCAGATCACGAGCGAGGCTGCTGCGGCCATCTCCGCCGCCATCGCCGAGACCGACACCTTCCACGGCGTGAAGACCACCGACTTTGAGCGGGCCGCCAAGGACGGCATCATCAACTGGATCGACGACTCCGTGCTCGTGGCCTACTACGACGCGGTGCTTACCAAGTCCGTCTCCAACCTCACGGACAAGCAAGTGGCCGAGGCTCCGCTCAAGCTGGTGTACACGCCGCTCAACGGTACCGGCCTCATCCCGGTGACGACCGTGCTCGAGCGCGCCGGCATGACCGATATCACCGTGGTGCCCGAACAGGCCAACCCCGATGGGGACTTCCCCACCTGCCCGTACCCCAACCCCGAGATTCGCGAGGCCATGCAGAAGGGCATCGACATGTGCGAGCAGGTGCATCCCGACCTGCTGCTCGCGACCGACCCCGACGCCGACCGCGTGGGCGTGGCCTGCAAGGCGGGCGATGACTACCAGCTCATCACCGGCAACGAGATGGGTGTTATGCTCCTCGACTACATCTGCAAGATGCGCGCCGAGCGTGGCGAGGACCTCACCGACAAGGTTGCCGTGACCACCATCGTGTCCTCCGCCATGGTGGACGCGCTGGCCGCCGAGTACGGCTTTGAGCTGCGTCGCTGCCTCACCGGCTTTAAGTACATCGGCGATATCATCACCGGCCTCGCCGACGAGGGGCATGTCGAGCGCTTCATCTTTGGCTTTGAGGAGAGCTACGGCTATCTTACGGGCGACCACGTGCGCGATAAGGACGCTGTGAACGCGTCGCTGCTCATCTGCCAGATGGCCCAGTACTACAAGCTGCAGGGCAAGAACCTGGCCGATGCCATCCACGACCTGTACGAGAAGTACGGCTACTACCACAACAAGACGATCGCGCTGGCTTATCCCGGCGCCGACGGCCACGCCAAGATGGCCGGCATCATGGCTGCGTTGCGCGAGGAGGCTCCGCAGGAGATCGCGGGCAGCAAGGTCGAGGCTGTGGTGGACTACAACGAGGGCGTGAGCGGCCTGCCCAAGGCGAACGTCCTCGAGTTCGATCTCGTGGGCGGCAACAAGGCCATCGTGCGTCCTTCCGGCACCGAGCCCAAGATCAAGCTGTACATCTTTGCCAAGGGCGAGGACGCGGCCGCGGCCGATGCCCTGCTTGCGAAGATCGAGGAGGACGGTCGCAAGCTGCTGTCGTAATCTCGGCTGGTATCCTCGCGAGAGGATGCTGATGAGCGGGCCCCGTACACGCGTCATGCACGGCATGGACGGTGTACGGGGCCCGTTTTCTATGCCGGCCGGTCACCTGCGATAGACGCAAGTAACAATTTACCCCTCCCTTACCGTGCGTTAATAAGAGGGGGCGAAGATGAAGCTAGAAAACGCTCTGCGTGAAAGGAGCCGTCATGAAGGGTATGCGTATGAGCACCGAGAAGCTGGGGGATAAAGACGTCCGCCGTGCCGCCATCGTGTACGTGCTCACCGTTCTCGCGCTCGTTGCCGTTTCGGTCTGGATCGTGTCCCTGTTCTCCGTGTAAGGCGCGCCTTGTATCGGTGACGGCTACCGCGCGGCTTCCGCTTGCCGTTACATGGTTCCGCTGAGTGCCCGCGCGCGCAGGATGCAGGCGGGAACGCGCTCGCAGAGAGCGTCGATATCTGAGGCCGTTGCATCGTCTGCGAGCGAGAGCCGCAGGGTGCCGTGGTTCCAGCGACGGTCCGTCTCGCCCAGGGCGAGAATCACGTGCGAGGGGTCGGTGGAGCCCGTGGCGCACGCGGAGCCCGTGGCCGCGGCAACGCCCGCGCGGTCGAGGAGCACCACGAGCAGTTCCCCGTCCACATCCTTGCAGATAAAGGAAGCAATAGAAGGCAAGCGGCGCGTGGCGTCAGGTCCGGCGTCTCCCGTGAGCTTAACGTCGGGAACCGCGTCGATCACGGCGCGGATGAGGCGATCGCGCTGGGCGGCGACGCGGGTCATGCGGTCTTCGAGGCCGCCCAGCGCGGACTCGAGTGCGGCCGTCATGCCGGCGGCACCGGCGAGGTTCTCGGTGCCGGCTCGCTCGCCGCGCTCTTGGGCGCCCCCGGCGATGAGCGGGGGAATCGAGAATCCTTCACGCAGGTAGAGCAGCCCGACGCCACGGGGACCGTGGAATTTGTGGGCGGAGAGCGAGAGCGCGTCCACGCCGAGCGCGCGAACGTCTACGGGGATGTGGCCGACCGCCTGAACGGCATCGGTATGGAAGGGGATGCCGTGCTCGCGTGCGATACGCGCCAGTTCGCGGATGTCCTCCACGGTTCCGATCTCGTTGTTGGCGAGCATGACAGAGACGAGTGCGACCTGGCCCTCATGGGCGGCAAGCGCGCGCTCTAGATCCTCGGCGCGCACATGGCCCTGCGCGTCGACGGGCAGGTAGATGGTAGTGGCGAGACCTTCATGCTCCATAGCCTCGCAGCAGTGGAGAATCGCATGGTGCTCGATCGCGCTGGTCACCACAAAGGGATGCGGGGAGTGGGATTCATCGGCGGTATGCTGGTCGAGGAAGCGCCGAACCGCACCGCGGAGCACCCAGTTATCGGACTCTGAGCCGCCGCTTGTCAGGTAGATCTCGCCGGCATCGCGTGCGCCGAGCGCCCGGGCCAGGCGCGCACGGATGTCCGCAAGGGCGTGGGCAGCTTCGCGCGACACGCGGTGGATGCCGCTGGGATTGCCGAAGGTGCCGCCGAGAAATGGCAGCATGGCCTCGCGCGCCACCGGTGAGAGCGGGGTGGTGGCGGCGTTATCGACGTAGATGTAGGGATTATCGGATTGCGTGCTCATGAAGTCTTCCTTGTATGAATGCGGGGGGGTGCCCGGCGGCTTTCGGTACGGGTGAGCCGAGCGGGTTACCGCAGGATGAAGAACCACACCAGGGCGAGCACCAGCGCAAGCACCACGAAGAGAAGGAGCAGAGCCTTATGGCGCTTTTGCTGACGTGCTTGGCGGGACACGAAGATGGACCGGCCAGATTTGGGCGTTTGCAGGTACCGGCTCGCATGCAGGCTCCGAGGAGCGGCGCCGGTCTCGTCTGATGCCAAGGCCGGGCTACTCGAATTCGGCTCCTTGCCTTGGCCGCGCGCGGCGATCGCGGCGGCGCGATCCTGCTGCTTCTGAAAATCCGTCAGTGGGAGATAGTCGGCATCGGAGGTGGCGGTTCCCATATGGCGTCTGCCCCGCTCCGCTCGCTGCTCGGCGTAGGCGGTGCGCTGTTGATCGAGCGTGGCGTAGCGGTTGATGGTGGCGTACTCAGGCTCCACGTCGTTGATGGGGGACTGCGTGACATGTGGTACGCGACGGTGGTACGGCTGGGAGGGGGTGGCCCCGGGCAAGGGGCGACCGCCCTCGTGCTCCGCATACGTGTCGTGCGGTTTGTCCTGTTCGCTCATCGAGATCCTCTGCCTTCGGGTCGCTTATGCACCATTCTACGACCTTGCACGGGGTGTGCGAACCCGCCTCAGAAAATGCGATAAAGGTTTAGCGAGATGTAAGGCGATGCCATGCGAGCCGGGCGGTCCATGAAATACCTAAGCGGTATAGACTTAGATTTGATGATGATATGACGCTTAGAAAATCTCAGAAAAATTGTTTAGAGCCAATGGGCGTGGGAATAACCACAAGCGTACAAAGAAGACCGCGATCCCCGGAAGCGAGGGGAGCGGTAGTCACCTGAAGGAGTGATAATCATGGCAAGCATGGTTCCGTATCGTTCGGTTTTTGGTATTCGTCCCGCTGTCCCGGCTTCGTGGCTCGACGCGTTCGATGACATGATGGACTTCGCCAGCTCGCCGCTCGCGAACAAGGCGTTCCCGATCGACGTTGAGGACAAGGGCGATCAGTACGAGGTCAAGGCGTACCTTACCGGCGTGAACAAGGACGACATCGACGTCGAGCTCAACGAGGGCCGCCTGTCCATCTCCGTGAACGTTGAGGACAAGGAGGAGGACAAGGGCAAGAACTACCTGCAGAAAGAGTTCACCTCTTACAGCGCGACGCGTGGCGTGTACCTGAAGGACGCGGCGAGCGAGGGCTTAACGGCCAAGTACGCGGACGGCGTGCTCACGGTCTCGGTGCCCAAGTTCGTGGAGAAGAAGAACGTCACGAAGGTCGCCATCGACTAGCCTTGCCGCCTATCAGCGCGCGAGACAGTTTTGGCCCGGAGCTTCGGCTCCGGGCTTTTTTGTTTCGGGGGCAAGGTGGTTCGGGATCGTTTGAGCTGGATGCGTTTTCGCTTTGCTCCCCGTGGATACAATGATGCCGTTGAAGAAGGAGGAACCTCATGCCCACCGTTGCCCAGCGCTATGCCAACCGTCGTGCTCGCGGGGAGCGGGTGGCTGCGGCGGCTGAGCCGGAGCGTCGCGCCCCCGTGGTGCTCATGGTGTCGGGCGGGGCGGACAGCACCGCGCTCCTGCTGATGGCCTGCACCGCGGAGCTTGATTTGGCGGATGGTCGCGGTCCTTCGCGCATCGCGCGCGAGCGGCTGCACGTGCTCCACGTGAACCATCACCTGCGCGGGGCCGAATCCGATGGCGATGAGGCGTTCGTCCGCGACCTGTGCGAGCGCTACGGGCTGCCGCTTTGCGTGGAACATGCCTCCTTTGGGGATTTAGGAGGCCGGAACCTGGAGGCTGCCGCGCGCGAGGTGCGCTATGCGGCCGCGCGTCGGTACGTGCGCGAGCTGTGCCGCGCCTCAGACACGCCGCGATCCGCCGCGCGCATCGTCACGGCCCACACGGCGAGCGATCGGGCGGAGACCTTCTTCATGAACGCGATCAAGGGGTCGGGGCCCGCCGGGCTCTCGAGCATCCCCCGGCGGCGGAACATCATCGTTCGCCCGCTCATCGACCTCACCCACGAGCAGCTTGTGGACTACCTGGAGATGGCCGGTCAGCCCTGGCGGGAGGATGCCAGCAACGCCGATACCTCCTACCTGAGGAATTTTGTTCGACACAAGCTGCTGCCGGTGGCGCGTGAGCGCAACGGCAACCTGGAGCGCACGGTGGGCACGGGCTGCGAGATCCTCGGCGACGAAGACGCCTTCATGCAGCAGCTCGCGGCGACGGCGCTCCGCACGTGCACGCGCCGGAGCCAGGACGGCCTGCTGGTGATCGACGGCGCGCGCCTGGCGGCGAGCGAGGTTGCGATCGCGCGGCGGATGGTGCGCCTTGCGGTCAAGGCACTTGATCCGGATGCGCGGCTCGAGATGCGCCATGTGGAGGATGTGCTCGCCTGCGTTGGAGCGGGCGAGGGTTCCGTCACGTTGCCCGGCGGCCTGGATGCCCGCATGGAGTTCGGCGCCCTCACGTTGCGCACGCCCCGGGCGCGCGAGGAGCTTGCCACGGGCTGGCTCGCCGTTCCGGGCAGCTTTGCCACGGCGGCGGGCAGCATCCTGACCGCCGAGCTGCTGCGCGTGCCCGCCGGCGTGAACCCGCTGGATTGGGTGGTGCAGCGGGGCAGCTCCAACGTATCAGATACTACTCCCGCCGCGGTTGCCTACGTGGATGCGAGCCTGTTGAACGGGCGTTTGTGGGTGGATGCGCCGGCTCCCGGCGATGTGATGTGCCCACTCGGTATGAACGGTCGCAAGAAGAAGCTCTCGGACATCCTGGGCACCGCGCGCGTTCCCGTGGCTGAGCGCCATCTGGTGCCCGTGGTGCGCACGGAACCCGGCGGAGCCGTGGTGTGGCTCCCCGGGATCCGCTTGGACGAGCGCTTTAAGTGCACGGAGCGCAGCACGCGGCTCGTGAAATTGACCAATCGCCCTGTTACCGGCGCCTAGCCGCGCTACAATCCAAAGGCACCGAAGGCGCGCGGTATCGTTCCGCGCGCTGTTACCAGGCACATCACCGAGCAGGAAGGGCCTTCATGGAAGCCATGCATCCGGACATCGATCGCGTTCTCTTCACCGAGGACGACATCAAGGGCATCGTCAAGCGCTTGGGCGAGCAGATCACCCAGGACTATCAGGGCAAGGACCTCGTGCTCATCGCCGTGCTCCGCGGCGCCGTGGTGTTCATGGGCGACCTCATGCGCACCATCGACACCAAATGCGCCATCGACTTCATGGCCGTCTCCAGCTACGGCGACGGCGCCAAGTCCTCGGGCATCGTGCGCATCGTCAAGGACCTCGACATGGACATCAAGGGTCGCGACGTGCTGATCGTGGAGGACGTGCTGGATTCCGGCCTCACGCTCAAGTACCTCATGAAGAACCTGTCCAACCGCCATCCGGCCTCGCTCGAGGTGGCGACCTTCCTGTGGAAGGACGTGCCCGGCCGCACCACCGCGGTGGATCCCAAGTACGTGGGCACGCACTGCCCCAACGAGTTTGTGGTGGGCTATGGCCTGGACTATGCCGAGCGCTATCGCAACCTGCCCTACGTGGGCGTTCTTAAACCGGAGGTCTATTCGTAGCATGACGTTCGATACTGCAACCGAAAACGAGCGCGCCGTCGTCCTCATGACCGAGGGCGGCGGCTCTGGTAAAGGGCGCGGTCCCCTGCCGCCGGCCTCGGGTGAGCGGGATGACCGGGATTCAGAGCCGGCCGGCCCAGCGCGCCGCAAGGACGGCTCCGCGCGCGATCGCCTGGAGGACCTGCTCTCGGGTGGCGGCTTTGACCCGCAGGGCGATGGTCCCAAGCGCTCGCGCGTGAACCGGGTGTACCTCGCCGTCGCCGTGGCGCTCATCGCCTACATCATCTTCAACATGGGCGGCGTCTTTGGCGGCAAGTCCAACGTGACCGAGCTCGCTACCAGTGAGTTCGTGACGGCAGTGAAGGAAGACCGCGTTCAGAGCGCTACCTTTACCACCGCCAACGGTGCCGTGGAAGGCAAGTACTGGACCAGCAAGAGCGCTGCCAAAGAGAAGAGCCTCTCCAAGCTCAAGTCGTATAAGACCAGCTACGTGGGCTCCGACTCGCTCTCCGAGCTCATGGCCGATCATCCCCGCGTGGTCTACAAGGTGAATACCGTCGATCCTGATTTCTGGACTAACGTGATCGTCACCGTGCTGCCCACCATCGCGATCATCGCCGTGATGGTGTACTTCATGCGCCAGACGCTCGGGAGCAACAGCCGCGCGATGCAGTTCGGCAAGACCAACGCAAAGACGAGCGAAGCCACGCGCCCCAAGGTGAAGTTCAAGGACGTGGCGGGCATCGACGAGGCGGTCGAGGAGCTGGAAGAGGTTCGCGACTTCCTGGCCGATCCCGACCGCTACCGCAAACTCGGCGCCAAGATTCCGCGAGGCGTGCTGCTGGTGGGCCCTCCGGGCACGGGCAAGACGCTCCTCGCCAAGGCCGTGGCCGGTGAGGCGGGCGTGCCGTTCTTCAGCATCTCCGGTTCCGACTTCGTTGAGATGTTCGTGGGCGTGGGCGCTTCGCGCGTGCGCGACCTCTTCAAAGAGGCCAAGGCGCAGGCCCCGAGCATCATCTTCATCGACGAGATCGATGCCGTGGGTCGTCAGCGTGGCGCCGGCCTGGGCGGCGGGCACGACGAGCGCGAGCAGACGCTCAACCAGCTGCTCGTTGAGATGGACGGCTTTGAGGATAACGAGTCCGTGATTCTCATCGCCGCCACCAACCGTCCGGACATCCTGGACCCCGCCCTGCTGCGTCCCGGCCGTTTTGACCGTCAGGTGACGGTGGACCGCCCGGACGTGAAGGGTCGCGAGCAGATTCTGCGCGTGCATGCGGAAAACAAGCCTTTCAAGGACGATGTGCGCTTTGACAAACTCGCCAAGCTCACGGTGGGCTTTACCGGTGCTGACCTTGCCAACCTCTTGAACGAGGCGGCGCTGCTCACGGCGCGCCGGCACCACAGCTTCATCTCTATGGAAGAGGTGGAGGAGTCCATGGAGCGCGTCATCGCCGGCCCTAAGAAGAAGGGCCGCGTGATGACCGAGAGGGAGCGCACGACCATCGCCTACCACGAGAGCGGTCACGCGCTGGTGGGGCATGTGCTGGACAACTCCGATCCGGTGCATAAGATCAGTATCATCAGCCGCGGTCAGGCGCTGGGCTACACGCTGCAGCTGCCCACCGAGGACCACTACCTCAAGACCAAGAACGAGATGCTCGATGAGCTCGCCGTGTTCCTGGGTGGTCGCGTGGCCGAGGAGCTCATGTGCGACGACGTGACCTCCGGTGCGAGCAACGACCTGGAGCGGGCCACCAAGATGGCGCGCGAGATGGTGACGCGCCTGGGCATGAGCGAGGTGCTGGGCACGCAGGTGTTCGGCGAGGCGCAGCACCAGGTGTTCCTGGGTCGCGACTACGCCGACCACCAGGACTACTCCGAGAAGACCGCCGAGCGGATTGACGAGGAGGTCCAGCGCATCATGCGCGAGGCCCACGCGCGCGCCGAGAAGATCCTCTCCGAGCGCCATGATCAGCTCGACCTGATGGCCAAGGTGCTGCTTGAGCGCGAGACGGTGGAGGGCGAGGCCGTGGAGGCGCTGCTCGATAACGAGTGGGATGCCTACCTGGAGCGCGAGGCCGCCAAGGGTGGAGATGACGGGTCCGAGGCTCCGGCTGACAAGAAGCGCCCGCTTACGCCCGAGCAGGAGGAGGCCCTGCAAGACGAAGCCGCGGCCTACGCTGCCGAGCAGGTCTCCGGCATGGCGGCCGCGAGCTCGGTAGGCAACTCGGCAGGCGACGAGAGCTAGCTAAACATGGTGCACCGGGACAGTCCGGTGCACCATTTTTTCAAATTGAGACTTAAACGTTCCCATTTTGCTACTTTTCACCGTTGGGTTTGCTATTGTATAACCTTAGGCTCGCTTTGACGGGGGGGGGTACGGATTATCCTCTCCGTACCGTCGAGGCTCAACGGGGAAGACGAAGATGAAACGCACGCACAGCCTGTTGAGGAGGGTGCCGCTTTTCGCGGCCATGGTTCTGGTGGCTATCGTCGCTTTTTCGGTACCGCGGGTTGCCCGCGCTGCCACGACGGACGCTACGATTGAGGTCGATGGCCTGCAGCTCGACTTCGAGCTGGACGATTCGACGAAGACGGCGACTTTCACGGATGTCTCTAAACCCGCCTCGCCCACTGTGGTCACCGTTCCCAGCAAGGTTGAGTATAACGGCGTGTCGTATGCGGTGACTGATATTACTCTTTCCGTCTGGAGCGAAAAGGTCGCCAACGTGACCGAGCTCAAGCTGCCGGATACCATTACCGATTATTCGTCTGCATGCTTCAGTCATTTCTCGGATCTCGCTACTATGACGATCCCCGGCGCGGTGAAGGAGTTCAACGGCAGCTTCCAGAACTGCCGCAGGCTCGAGTCGATTACTTTTGAAGAGGGCGTTGAGGACCTGACCGGTAATTCAATGGTGTCTGGCTGTGAATCGCTCAAGACGGTCAACCTGCCGAGCTCGCTCAAGAAGATCAGCGGTGTGGCGATCTTTTCCAATGCGACCGCCCTGGAATCCATTAGCCTGCCTGATGACCTGGTAATCGAGGAAAACAGCACCTTCAGCGGGTGCACCGCGCTCAAGAGCATTACCCTGCCGTCCGCCATGACGTTTATTCCGATGAGCACCTTCAGCGGTTGCACGTCGCTGACCGAGGTTATCGCGCCGTCGACTATCACCTCCATTGGTAGCAGCGCGTTTTCAGACTGCAGTTCGCTCACGACGATCCCGGACCTCTCCCAGGTGAGCAAGATGGGGTCCTATGCGTTTTCAGGCTGCAGTTCGCTTACGACTGAGGTGGACCTTTCCGCGTTGAACGACATTCCAACAAACGCATTTGCCTATTCGCACGTAAAGGTTTCCAAGCTGAGTTCCAACCTGACCGCTATCGGGAATTGGGCTTTTATCCACTGCGATACCTCCCATGTGACGTTGCCCGACGGCCTGCAGACTATTGGCACGTATGCGTTTTACTACGGCAAGGTGGCCAATCCGATGGTCATTCCGAATTCCGTGACAAGCATCGGAACAGGCTCATTCCGGGGGACCGACGCCACGGAGTTCACCATCGGCTCCGGCTTGAAGAAGGTCGATGCGAGCATTTTCCCCACGAGCGGTGTGACCAAGATCACCTTCAACAACAGTCAGGATGACGTTGTGGTGACCAACGGCTCGCTGCCCGCCTCGGCGGAGAAGGTCTACACGCTTCCCTCCATCCCAGACACGGACGACACCATCTCCGATGACGCCGACGCGCCTACGCTGCAGGAGGCGATCAACGCCGCCCAAGACGGCGATACCATCTATATCACCAAGAACGTGCGCCCAACCAAGACCGTGACCGTGCCCGCTGGCAAGAAGGTCACCATCGCCGCCAAGGGCGGCGACTGGCGGATTATCGGCAAGAAAGATAGCCCGCTGAACAGTGCGCTCATCAGCGTGGCAGAGGGCGCCTCGCTCACCCTCAAAGCGGAGGATGGCGCCACGCTCACGTTCGACGGTCGCTACAGCGCGACGACCGCCCCTGCAATCACCTCGGCCGGCGAGCTCAAGCTGCGCGACGGCGTGACGATCACGCGCTTTCGGGTGGGTGACAACACGTTTGGTGGCGCGGTGAAGGTCGCGGGCACCAAGGCCTCCCTCCTGCTTGATGGCGCCGCCATCAGCGAAAACACGCTGGTGAACGGCACCTCCTACTCGGGCTCCGTACTCGTGAAGGACGGGGCGAGCGTTGAGATGAAGTCCGGTGCCATCAAGGATAACGACGGCCTGGCGGATGACGGTCACACCTCGAGTGCTGGCATCATGCTCTATGGGGCGTCTTCCTTCAAGATGACGGGCGGCACCATTTCGGGCAACAAGGGCCATCGTGGCTCCGCGGTCTACCTGTGGGGCGGAACGACCAAGGACGAGCGGGCATCCTTCACCATGGACGGCGGCGAGATCTCGGGCAACACGACCACAAGCACGTCGAGCACGCTCCAGGGCAGCGCCGCGGTGCACGTTCAGGATGTGGCCGCCTTCACCATGAACGACGGCACCATCACCGGCAACCAGGGTGTGCAGGGCGGTGGCGTCTGCGTTGTCGACGGCGGTCTGCAGCATGCCTCGGCGTCGACAGAGTTGGGTACGGCGTTCATCATGAACGGCGGCATCATCTCCAAGAACCGTGCGGCTGTGGGCGCTGGCATCTATTCTTACGCGAACGGCGTGGAACTGAGGGCGGGCTACATCACCGATAACGTTGCCACCGACAAAGGCGGCGGCATCTACAGCGAGGGCAACAAGGACTACTACTCCACGCTCCATATCTACAACGCCTACGTGAGCGGCAACACCGCCGAGCAGGGCGGTGGTCTGTGGTCGTGTCCGACGGGCGAGGTCAAGGCGACGGTGGCGCTCGGTGCCTACATTGCCGGCAACACGGCCAAGACGGACGATCAGGACGGCAAGGCGGCGGGCGACGACGTGGTGAACGGCTACGAGAAGGGTGAGGAGGCTCATACGCTCGCTCTGGCCGATCGCGTGCTGGGTGGCGGCTCCGTTACGTGGTATGCGGATGGCAGCGTCTACACGCCCATGGGCATGGGCAACACGGAGGTGGGCGATGGCGCGCGCTACGGCACCGAGGGCGTTGACAATACCGCGGTGGATGACCTTGCCGGCGGTGTGGCTCGGAACCTTGCCCTCAAGGCCCAGGTGAGTGATGACGCGGCCAAGCTCGCCAGGGAGACGGCCACGCTGTTCATCACCGGCAACAGCGCCAAGCGCGGCGGCGGCATCGGTACCAACGGCGGCGTGGCCTCGGGCGATGCGCGGGGCGAGCTGACGAAGGTCGAGGTCTCCAAGGTCTGGAAGGACGACGCCGCGGTCGACCGTCCGCAGAGCGTCGAGGTCGAGCTGCTGAACGGTGACGCCGTGATCGACACGGCCACGCTCTCCGCCGATACCGGCTGGAAGGCTACGTTCGAGAACCTGCCCGTCTACCGGACGGTGGGAGCCGACGGCACGGGCGAGCAGTTCACCTACACGGTGCGCGAGAAGGCCGTGCCCGACGGCTACACCTCTAAGACGACCGGTAGCGCCGAGAAGAGCTTCACCATCACCAACACCAAGAAGCCGGGGGAGCCTACGAACCCCGGTGCGCCCGAGAACCCGTCGAACCCGGACGATACCAATGATACGGACAACACCGATGGCACCGAGAAGCCGAGCACGCCAAACCCGGACAACCCGGCGCCCAAGGCCGAGCAGCCCAAGGCAGCGCTGCCGGGCACGGGCGATACCTGGAGCCCGCTGCTGCTGATCGGCGTGGCCGGTGTGGCCGTCGTGTGCATCGCCGTGGGCATCTTCGCGCGACGCGGCAAAAAGTAGGCTTCACGTAAGCGACGGTGGTACAGTGGGACGATCCCAGCGTGCCAGTTCATGAACGTGGTACATTGGGACTGTCCCGATGTACCACGTTTTGGTTGAGGGGGTTCGCATGATCAACGAGACCATGTACGCTCGCGGGGCCGAGAGCTCCGTCATCCGCGAGATCTTCACCTACGCCTGCAAGCGCAAAGAGGAGATCGGCGCCGAGAACGTGTTCGATTTCAGCCTGGGCAACCCGAGCATTCCCGCTCCGGCAGCGGTGCGCCAAAGCATCGAGCGCAACCTGGTCGAACGCTCGCCGGAGCAGTTGCACGGCTACACGCCGGCCCCCGGCTTGCCGAGCACGCGCGCCGCCGTGGCGAGCTCGCTCAATCGGCGTTTTGGAACGTCGTATAGCGGGCAAAATATCTTTATGACCTGCGGTGCGGCCGCCTCGGTGTGCTGCGCCATCCATGCCCTCACCAATCCTGGCGAAGAGGTCATCGTGGTCTCGCCGTACTTTCCGGAGTACCGCGTGTGGATCGAGAAGGCGGGCGCCGTGTGCGTGGAAGCACCCGCCAAGCCCAATACCTTCAACCTCTCGGTGGGCAGCATCATGAGCGCCATCACCGAGAAGACGGCGGCCATCATCGTCAACTCGCCCAACAACCCCACGGGCGCGGTGTACCCGCGCGAGACCCTCACGCGCCTGGCAAACATCCTGCACGAGCGCAACAAGAGCCGCCTGCATCCCATCTACCTCATTTCCGACGAGCCCTACCGCGAGGTCACCTACGGGGCGGAGGTGCCCTGGGTGCCGGACCTCTACGAGCACACCGTGGTCTGCTATTCGTACAGCAAGTCGCTCAGCCTGCCGGGTGAGCGCGTGGGCTGGGTGCTCGTGCCCAACACGGACCCCATGGCCGACAAAGTGATGCCCGCCATCGCGGGTGCCGCCCGGTCGCTCGGCTTCGTGTGCGCTCCGGCGCTCTTCCAGCGCGTGGTGGAGGATTGCGTGGACGAGCCGACGGACGTGGAGGCGTACGCGCGCAATCGGAACCTGCTCGCCAACGCGCTCGGCGAGATGGGCTATACCACGGTGGAGCCGCAGGGGGCCTTCTACCTATGGGTGCGTGCCCTGGAGCCCGATGCGCAGGCCTTCTGCGAGCGAGCGAAGAGCTTTGAGCTGCTGCCCGTTCCGAGCGACAGCTTTGGCGTCCCCGGCTGGGTGCGCATCGGCTACTGCGTGAGCTACGAGACGATCAAGGCCTCGTTGCCGGCGTGGAAAGCGCTGGCCGAGAGCTATCGATAGGAGGGGCTTCGGCACCATGTACCAGATTAAGGGCGATATGCACACGCATACGCTGTACTCGTGTCATGCATACTCGACCATCCAGGAGAACGTCACGGCGGCCGCCGAGCAAGGGCTCGAGATGCTCGGTTCCGCCGACCATTTTGGCGACATGCTCTTCACCGAGCGTGACATCCGTACCTTCCAATTCTTTCTGAACGTGGGCATCTGGCCGCGTCGGTGGAAGGGCGTGGCGCTGTTCCGCGCCTGCGAAGCCGACATCCTCACCCTGCGCGGCGACCTCTACGGGCAGGACACGCCTTCGCCCGTGAGCATCGTGGGGCGCGCGTACAAGAAGGACCGGAGCCTCTTCGACCGCGTGACGGACAATCTGGACTACGTGGTGGCGAGCGTGCACAACGCCGGATTCACCGAGGGCGCCAGCACGGTGCAGACCACGGAGATGTACCTGCGCGCGCTGGAGCAGCCCAAGGTGTTCATCATCGGGCATCCGGGGCGCTCGGGCGTGACCTTCGATATCGACGAGGTGCTCAAGCACGCCAAGGAGCTGCACAAGCTCATCGAGCTGAACGAGCATAGCCTGAACAGCGACCCGCACGGCGCGCACCAAAAGGCGTGCCGCAAGGTCGCTGAGCGCTGCGCGGAGCTGGGCGTGGGCGTGACGCTCTCCACGGACGCGCACATCTGCACCGACGTCGGGCGCTTCCCCGTGCTCACGAGCTTTCTGGAGGAGATTCACTTTCCCCAGGAGCTCATCGTCAACCGCAGCCTGGAGGCGTTCGTGGGCGAGCTTGCCGCGAGCGGTGTGGCCGACCTGCGCGACGAGATGCTGGGTGCCGGCAGCGAGACGACTGACCTCGGTCGCGACTCACTCGACCAAGAGAGCTAGGGCCGGGTGGAGCGGCATCCTTCCGGTAGAATTGCCGGCATGAGAGATTCCAAGAACTGGGGGCGCGGAGCCGTATCGTGCCCGGTAAAGACGGACGGGCCCTGCCCCGTCATGCGCGCTTGCGGCGGCTGCGCGTGGTTGGGCCTGCCCTATAAGAAGCAGCTTGCGCGCAAGCAGGCTGCCATGGAGGAGCTGTTCGCCCCGCTTTTGCGGCGGATGGGCGATGGCGCTTCCATCGACCCGATCGTCGGCATGGGCGGTACGGGCGAGGCGGGGGAGAAGCTGCCGAGTCCGCGGGCGTTCCGTTATAAAGCGGTCACGCCCTTCGCTCCCAGTCCGCGCGGGACGGTGCAGTGCGGGTTCTTCGCGCGCGGCACGCACCGCATCGTCCCGGTGGGGGATTGCTGCGTTGAGGCTCCCGGTGCGCGTCGCCTGCTCAACGAGGTGGCGCGTGCCGCCGAGGCGTGTCGGGTTCCCGCGTACGACGAGGACGCTCGGCGCGGGCTTTTGCGCTACGCGGTGCTGCGCCTGGGGTGGAAGACGAACGAGGGGCTGCTTACGCTCGTGACCGCGCGTCGGGAGATTCCCCGCTACCGGGAGTTCGTCGAGCGGCTACGGCAGATCGACCCGCGCATCACCACCATCGCGCAGAACATGAACGGGCGCGTCACCAACGCCATCCTCGGAACCGAGACCCATGTGCTCTGGGGTGCGCCTCGCATGCGCGATGAGCTGCTGGGCTGCACGTTCGAGATCTCGCCCACGGCGTTCTACCAGACTAATCCTCAGCAGACCGAGGCGCTCTACCAGCTCACCATCGACGGCATGGAGCTGGGCGACGGCGACGTGCTGCTGGATGCGTACTGCGGGAGCGGGACCATCGGGCTCTGCGCGGCGCATGAGGCGGCTGCGGCGGGAAGGCGCGTGCGGCTGCTGGGCGTTGAGCGGAACCCCGCCGGCATCCAGGACGCCGAGCGCAATGCGGCGCTGAACGGCCTGGAGGACGACGCACGCTTTGTTGCGCAGGATGCCACCGCCTACATGCGTCGGGCGGCGGAGCGCGGCGAGCGCGTGGACGTGCTGTCCATGGACCCGCCGCGCGCGGGCTCCACGCCCGAGTTCCTTGCCGCGGCGGTGGCGCTGGCGCCCCGGCGCATCGTCTACATCAGCTGTAACCCCGAAACGCAGGCGCGCGATCTGGGGCAGCTTGCGCGCGACGGTTACCGGCTTGAGCGCCTGACGCCGGTGGACATGTTTCCGCACACCACCCATGTGGAGACCGTGGCGGCGCTCGCGCGGGAACGCTAACGGGCGATTGGGAGGCTTCCTGCCCCGTTCCTAAGCATGTGCATAAGAAAAGGGCCGCGACGGAACGATCCGTCGCGGCCCTTGCGCCATCGGGAGTCGGTGAACCGCTTACGCGCTCTTGGAGCGGCGGTACAGGATGG
>OIXX01000392.1_pt1 | contig 27714 bp, 24 predicted proteins | sample 1588161 | NCBI WGS metagenome assembly OIXX01 (sample SAMN03283274) | human gut metagenome | biome: human-associated habitat; material: feces | host: Homo sapiens | place: Peru | collected 2012
AGGACATCGCCCTTTCAAGGCGAGAACACGGGTTCGAGTCCCGTTGGGGGCACCATCGCATTTGAGCAGGCAGACGGCCACTTCCAAGCTTATGGAAGTGGCCGTCTTCTGACTATCTGAGCCGTAATTACCGATGCTGTACGCAACCCGCTCAGTGGCACTGCACCCACACTGGCCGTCGAGCGCACGGACTGATGTCACGTCGACAAGCGGAACGTCCAGATAGCGCAACCGCGAATAATGCGGTGAAAGGGCTCGCGGCCCTCTATCCGCTGTGGTTCTGACTGAAGGTCGAAAACCCACCAACGCCCCTTCTTACCACGCCCTTCCTCCATCAAAACGCGGAGGCGGCTATAGCCGGCGGCAGGACTCAGAAATGAGCATGCCGCATCCCGAAAAAACTCTCGCGCTCTGCGAAAGAAACGGCTAAAGTACCCCGTTGTGAAAAACGAATCGGCCCGCGTCACACCCACAAACCGTATGCGAAGCCCGCAGACGCAGGGCACCAGAACCCCGACGGACGTCGGGCGAAGCCGTCATTGGCGAAGTCCGTGACGGCCGAGAAGGAGCACTTCGGCGCTATGAAGCACATCCTCATGGCATGCGGGACGGGCATCTGCACCTCGTCCGCGGTTCGCGAGCGAGTCAGCCAGTTCCTCGACGCGCACGGCTACGCCGGCCTCTACGACGTGACCCAGTGCAAGATGGCCGACGTTCCCTCCCTCTCGCACACGCACGACTTCCTCATTGCCGTGACGCTCATTCCCGGCACGCTCGACATTCCCTTTGTGAACGGCACGGCGTTTCTCACGGGCGCTGACACCACCAACTCGGAGCGCATGCTGCTCGCGCTCATGAACGAGCCCGAGCGCAAGACCGCGTAGCTGTCAGCCGAGCTCCCAGAGATGGTAGGGGCGGTGGGATTCGAACCCACAAGCCTTCCGGCGAGGGCTTTTAAGGCCCCTGCGTCTGCCAATTCCGCCACGCCCCCGTGGCATCCGCACGCCGCCCGACAAGAGGCGGCACGAAACGGTGGGTCTACCTTAGCGCGAAGAGCTCCGGACGCCAACCGACTGGCGAGGTCTTGCCGCCGGCAACCGCATCGGTCACGAGCGAAAGGCCAAACAGCAGGTCGCTCTCGCTGACCGTAAGCCTCTCGACGCCACAGGCGCGCATGAGCTCGCCCACGCACACCGCCCCGGCCACGATGACGCCCGCGCGCTTGGGCTGCAGGCCCACCACCTCGCGGCGCTTCTCAAGCGGAAGCGCGGCGAGGCGGCTGGCAAGGGCGTCGACCTCGTCGAGCGTGAGGTCGTGAAGGTGCACGTATGACGGGTCGTACGGGTCGAGCTTGGCGTCGATGGCAACGAGCGTGGTGACCGTGCCGCCAACGCAGACGAGACGGCCAGGGGCCTTGGGGCCACGCGCGGCATCGGGCAGCTCGCGCGCAAACACGTCGCGGCAAAAGGCGCGGGCGTCGGCAAGGGACGCAAGAGCGGGCGAACCCTCGCGCGAGAGGAACAGGTCGGTCACGCGGCGGCAGCCCACGTTGAGCGAGCGCACGGCCTCGAGCTCGAGCGATCCGGGGCCCGCGACGGCACCAGCCGGGCCGATCGTATCCGCAAGCGTGCCAACGGCAATCTCGGTGGACCCGCCACCGTTGTCGGCGACCATGATGCGCTCGCCACGAAAGTCCTGGGCCACGCCGAGGAAGGTGAGCGACCCCTCCACCTCGCCCGGAATCACCTGCGGCACCACGCCGCGGGCACGCAGGGCGTCGAGCAGAACGGACGAGTTCGACGCGTCACGAGCGGCGCTCGTGAGCGTGCAGCATGCAGCCGGAGCCGACGCCGCGCGCGCGTTGGCAAGCGCCTTGTCGACGCACGTCACGACGCGCTCGCAGGCCGCCTCAGAAAGTCGGCCGGTCTGCGCCACGCCCTCCCCCAGGTTGCAGATGGTCGACGTCTTGGCGCAGCGCTCTACGCGCCCGCCCGCAACATCGGCCACGCCAAGGCGGCAGGTGACCGTTCCGATGTCGATGACGGCCACGCGTCCCATCTAGCTCACCCCCTGCGTGCTTGCGTCATAGGAAAAGAGGAAATCGAGCACAGGCGTGTACCAGGCGGTATCCACCGACGAGCTGGTCGAGGAATCCGTCGAGGGACCCGAGGAGCCATCAGACGGGCCGTCGATGCCGGACATGTCGACCGCCGTGTCGCCCTCGTACACGTAGCCGAGGCTGCGGGCGGCGTCCTCGATGCCCTCGCGCGTCATGAGCGAGTCAACCTGACTCTGGAGCTGCTGGTTGTTGGCGTTCACGTCGGCCACCTTCGCGGCGAGGATGGCGTTGTTGCGCGAGGCCGCGTAGTAGGCGCGGGCGGGCGGGTAGAGGAAGGCCCCCACGGCCACGACGACGGCAACCGCAACGGCAAGGACACGATGCGCGACGAGCCAGCCGAGCGCCCCGGAAGCCGCCGCGCTCGCCTTGCCGACGGCTTCGGCCGCCGAGGGACGCGCATGGGCAGCCGAGGAGCGCGCGTCGGCGGCCCTGCGGGAAGTGGCACGCGCGTCGGTTCGCTCGCGAGCTCCGACACGTCCGTGCGCGGCCTCGCGAGCCCCCACGCGCTCGCGGACAGCGGCGCCGCCCTCGATGGTGGAGAAGCGCGGGGCGTGCCCGGTCGTTCGGCTCCCGGAGCGAGGGGCAGGCGCCAAGGGCGTCGCGACGCGGCCACCCGCCGGCGGACGGCTGCTCCACGAGCTCACGGCCGCCGCGTCAGCGGCACGACGATGCGTCGCCGCCGGGCGCCGCGCCCCGACGAGCGGGGACGGCGTACCGACTGCCGACGCAGACTGGGACGAACGCCCCAATATGAGGATTTCGCTGTTGGCACCCATGGCGTCTTTCGTTTCTGCTACGTTTGCTCATGCAATGCGTATGTTGAGACGACAAACCGCCCCTGCACGGAGCGGCCTGTCGTCAATTATGGCAGATTCGAGCCTAGTGGGCCTCGTCCTCCTTGGCCTTTGCCCAAAGCTCCTCCAGCTCCTCATGGGAGCAATCCTGGACCAGCTTTCCCGCGGCCCGAGCCTCCCCTTCCATGGAGCCCCAGCGCTTGCGGAACTTCTCACAGCACGCCCGGAGGGCGCTCTCGGCATCCAGGCCGTCCTTGCGCGCCACGTTCACGAGCGCAAACAGCACGTCGCCAAACTCATACTCGGCACCCTTGCTGCCGGGCGCCTCGGCACGATACTCGTCGCGCTCCTCGTCCACCTTGGACCAGACATCGGCCGAGGACTCCCAGTCGAACCCGCAGGCAGCCGCCTTCTTGGAGATCTTCTGCGCCTGAAGAAGGGCCGGAAGCGCACGCGGCACCGAGTCGAGCAGGCCAACGTGCGCGCTCGCGGACTCGTCCGAACCAGACGCCGCCTCGGCAGTCTTCTCGGCATCGCGGCGCTCCTCGAGCTTGACGGCACTCCAGATGCCCAGCACGTCGCTCACGCTCGCCGCGCTCGCCCCGCCAAAGACATGCGGGTGCCTGCGCACGAGCTTGTCGTCGAGGTCACGGCAGACGTCGGCCAGCGTGAACTCGCCCGCGTCGGCGGCAATCTGCGCGTGCAGGAGCACCTGCATGAGCACGTCGCCGAGCTCCTCGCGCAGGTGGGCGCTGTCGCCCGACTCGATGGCGTCGACGGCCTCGTAGGCCTCTTCGATCATGTTCTTGGCAATGCTTGCATGCGTCTGCCTCTTGTCCCAGGGGCAGCCGTCGGCCTGGCGCAGGCGCCAGATGGTGCGGGCGGCCTCCTCCAGCTCACGCTGACGGCCGGGCGCGTCCGCGCGCAGGCGGGTCTGGGCGTCAGCGAGCGCGGAGGGCGTGTCGTGCCTGCCGCCCAGTTCCTCGAGCAGGCCGTCCTCGGCAAACGCCGCAAGCACGCCCTCGGCAAGATGCGCCGCCCCGTCGGCGTCGGGATGCAGCCGTCCGTCGGCGAAGAGCGCGGTGTCGGCAGGAACGAGGTTCGCCCCGTCCACGTAGCGCAGGCCCAGCCGCGTGCACTCCTCGGCGATCATCGCGCGCCAGCGCTCGAGCGTAAGGCCGTGCGGGCGCGGCTCGTCCTCGTCGGCACGCCAGATGGGGCTCACCACGTAGACCGGGGTGTCGTGGAAGCGGTCGGCCAGGCGGCTCAGGTACTTGGTCATGTTCTCGACAAGATCGCGCTCGCGATCGGTGTGCGCCCAGTCGTTAGTGCCGTAGGCGACCACGATCGCCACGGGCGGGTGTTCGCGCAGGACGCGCATGCCGCGCAGCGTGTGAACGTCGAAGTGGTGCCCCGAGATGGCCTGGTTCACGAGGTCGACACCAAGGGCCCTCGCCACGCGCGCCGGCCAGCTCTTGGAGGGATGTCCCACCACGAAGCCCTGGGTGATCGAGTCGCCGAGCGCCAGCAGGTAGCCGCGCGCCGGCGCCTCCTCGAGCGAGCCGTTGGTGGCGAGGTTGCCCACCGCCACGCTTGCGAGGCAGGGCAGGTAGACCGTGACCTCCGCCGGGGCGTGGGCGGGATTCTCGAACCCGAGGACGACCGTGCCCTCCTTGACGGGAACGGTGCGCACGTAGGCGCCGTCAACCACGAGGTCAATGCCATCGACAAGGCCCGCAAGCGGGTCAGGGGCATCCGTGCCCTCGGCGTCCGCCCGTGCGCTCGCAAGCTCCATGGTGCGCTGGACGGCCGAGCTGGACCAGCGCGGGTCCTTGAGCACGGAGAGGTCGAAGGAGACCTCGTCGCCCGTGGTCACGAGGTCGATGACGGTGCCGGCGGTGGTGCGCGCCTCGCCCTCGCGCCCGGCGTCTGAGGCCGCCGCTATCTGCTTGTCAGACATGCGGGACGGACGCACGAGCCCGTCGGGGCGGGCGGCAAGATGGTGAACGCCGCGTATGAAGCGGTCGATGTTGGCTGCGGTCATGTGCTATTCCTCCTCTGGATAGCGAATGCCCCACTGGCGACGCAGGTTGGTCATGAGCGCCATGACGTCCTCGGAGTAGGCGATCATGTTGCGCTCGACCTCATCGCCGGCAACGGCACGCTCAAGGTCGGCAGCCTCGTAGCAGAGGGCGTAGGCCTCCTCGCCCGCGCGGAACTCCTCCACGCGGCCGTCCTCGGTCCAGACGATGCGGCAGACGTCCGCCCGCGGATAGTTGGTGACCTCCACGTAGCACTTGTCGAACGAAAGCACGGCGCGCTTGGGCTGCTTGGAGTGCAGCGAGAGCGAGATGACGGCCATCTGCAGCTCGGCGTTGCGCATGACGATGCCGCTCGTGACGTCTACGCCCGTCTCGCACGCGTTAACCACGGACACGACGTCGTCGGGCTGGCTCACCATGAACAGGCGTGCCAGGGAGAGCGCGTAGACGCCGATGTCGAGCATGGCGCCGCCTGCGAGGTTGCGGTTAAAGAAGCGGTTCTTGGGGTCGAACTCCTTGTAGCTGCCGAAGCTGATCTGCGCGAGGTTCATGTTGCCAAACTCGCCGGCCATGGCGCGGGCAATGAGCCGACGGTAGAGCGGCATGTGCAGGATCGTGGTGGCGTCGACGAGCTGCACGTGGTTGGCGTCGGCAATCGAAAGAGCCTCGGCGAGCTCGTCGGAGTTGAGCGTGATGGACTTCTCGCACAGCACGTGCTTGCCGGCGCCGAGGGCCCCGCGCAGGTAGTGGACGTGCGTGTTGTGCGGCGTGGTGATGTAGATGACGTCGACGTCGGGGTCGGCATAGAGCTGCTCGAAGTCGTCGTAGACCTTGGGCACGCCGTACTGGGCGGCGAAGGCCTCGGCCTTGTCGCGGTGGCGGTTGGCGACGCCGACAAGATGACGTCCGGCAAGCGCAAGCGACTGCGCCATCTGGCGGGCGATGACGCCGCAGCCGATGACGGCCCAGCGCAGCTGCGGGGCCGTGAAGATGTCGTCGGGGAAGGGCTTGTCGCCGAGCGCGGCGAAAGCGGCGTCGGCGGCTTGCGCGGCGTCGAGCGGGGCGGCAGTCGTGTTGTGCGGAGTTGCGGCGTTCTCGGTTGCGGCGTTCTCGGACATGTGGCCTCCCGAACGAGAATGACGGGGTTGTATCACAGCCCTCAGTGTACCCGCATGCCCGAAACGTCACGCACGCAGCTTGCACGTACAGGAGCGTTTGCCGCCCAATGACGACGCAAACACTCCGCTGCGTGCAAGCTGTCTGGTGCGGCTCGGCAGCTTGCACGCTCAGGAGCGTTTATCGCGAAAAAACGAGGCAGACGCTCCCCAGTGTGCAAGCTGCGAATCGCGAGCGAAGAGCTTGCACGCCGAGGCGCGTTTAACGAGCGCAAGCGGGGCGCCGACGTTGGAGCGCAGAGGCGCTAAATGAGCGACGGAGCGTACTCGGCGTCGAAGCTGGCCTCGATGCGCGTGGCCTTGGCGATGGCATCGGCCACGGTCGCCACGTCCGAGCTCGCGCCGACCGCAAGCTCTGCGGCCGTGCGATAGGTGCCCTGCGGCAGGCCCTCGGCAAGCTTTGCCAGCCCGGCCTCGTCCGCGCGCACGAGCGTCACCACGCCCGCGTCGTGCAGGGCCCGCGCCACGTCCACGAGCGAGACCCCGGCGGCCGACGCGTCGAAGGCGAAGGTGTGCCTGCCCGCAAGCGCGAGGCGGCTCTCGACCTTGTCGACCGGGGCGTCCGCCTCGGCAAAGCCCACCACGAGCGCGTGCTGTCCCTTCTGGCGCGCGCGGCTCCACGGGGTCACCTGGTAGCTGTTGGCCGCGCCCGCAGCACTCTCGGCCGAGCGGACCACGCCGCAGGCACTCGTCATGTTGCTCACGCGGTCGATAAGGATGAACTCGCCGGCCGTGCGGTGGTCGGCGAAGCGCGCGCAGGGCACGGGCGTCACGAGCGAGATGGTGGCGCGGGCCAGGCCGTTCTTGGCGAGGCCGTGCGCAGGGTGGTGCGCCCCGGTGTTGACGTCGACCTCGTAGTCGATGTGCTCCACCACGCCGGGGACCGTAGACGTGCCGATCTTCACGAGGAAGTCGCCGCCCTCGGCCAGGGGCTCGTCGTCCATCCAGAGGATGTCGGCCTCGAGCGTGTTGGCCACGAGCAGGCCGCTGCCCGCCTCGAGCATGCAGCCGCGGCTCACGTCCACCTCGCGGTCGAGCTGCACGGTGACGGGCTGGCCGAGCTCGGCGGACTGCTCGTCGCGGTCGCCCACGAGCACGCGCCTCACGTGCGCGCGCTGGCCGCTGGGAAGCACCCGGAGCTCGTCGCCCACGGAGACCTGCCCGCTCTCGACCTGGCCCCCGAAGCCACGGAAGGTGTGGTTGGGGCGGCACACGCGCTGCACGGGCAGGTAGAAGCCCTGCTCGTGGCCCTGGTCGTCAACGTCAACCTCCTCGAGGTACTGGAGCACCGGCTTGCCCGTATACCACGGCATGTTGGCGGAGGCCTTGGTGACGTTGTCGCCCTCGGTGGCCGAGATGGGAATGACGGCGACGTCCTCGAGCGCCAGCTCGTCGGCGAGGTCGCGAATCTCGGTCTCGATCTTGTCGAAGGTGGCCTTGTCGTAGCCCGCAAGATCCATCTTGTTGACCGCGAAGATGAAGTGGCGGATGCCCATGAGTGCGCAGATACGAGCATGGCGGCGGGTCTGCACGAGCACGCCCTTGGTGGCGTCGAGCAGAATCACGGCGAGCTCGGCGAAGCTCGCGCCCACGGCCATGTTGCGCGTGTACTCCTCGTGGCCCGGGCAGTCGGCGACGATGAAGCTGCGGCGGCTCGTGTTGAAGTAGCGGTAGGCCACGTCGATGGTGATGCCCTGCTCGCGCTCCTCGGTAAGGCCGTCGAGCAGCAGCGAGTAGTCGAGCCTGCCGCCGCGGCTGCCCGTCTTGCTCTCGAGCTCGAGGGCTCGCTCCTGGTCGGCATAGATGAGCTTGGCGTCATAGAGCAGGTGCCCGATGAGCGTGGACTTGCCGTCGTCGACGCTCCCGCAGGTGATGAACTTGAGCTGGCCCCTCATGTGGGCTCCTTCCGAATGAAGGTGCGGCGCCGCGCGCCGTCGCGAGGATGTGGGTGTGCCCGGGGTGAGGCCCCGGTCCGTGTGCGCTGGTCGTTGCCGTGCGGTGCGTGGCCGCGGGCGGGCGGCCTAGAAGTAGCCCTCCTTCTTGCGGCGCTCCATCGAGCCGTCGCCGGAGTCGGAGTCGATGACGCGGCTCGTGCGCTCGGACTCGACGGCGCCGAGGGTCTCGGCGATGATCTCGTCGAGGGTCGTGGCGTCGGAGCGGACGCCGCCGGTGAGCGGGTAGCAGCCCAGCGTGCGGAAGCGGACCTTCTCCATCTGGGGCTTCTCGCCCGGACGGAAGCGGAAGCGATCGTCGTCGACCATGATGATGTTGCCGTCGCGGTGCACCACCGGGCGCTCCTTGGCGAAGTACAGGCTCACGATCTCGATGTTCTCGCGCTTGATGTACTGCCAGATGTCGGCCTCGGTCCAGTTGGAGATGGGGAACACGCGCATGGACTCGCCCTTTTCACGGTTGATCTGCGTGTTGTAGAGCTTCCACATCTCCGGGCGCTGGTTCTTGGGATCCCAGGCCTGCTGGGCGTTGCGGAACGAGAAGATGCGCTCCTTGGCGCGGCTCTTCTCCTCGTCGCGGCGGCCTCCGCCAAACGCCGCCGTGAAGCCGTAGTGGTTGAGCGCCTGCTTGAGCGCCTGCGTCTTCATGATGTCGGTGTAACTCGAGCCGTAGTCGAAGGGGTTGACCCCGCGCTTCACGCCCTCCTGGTTGATCCACTCGATGAGGTCGAGGCCGTTCTCCTTCATGACGCGGTCGCGGAACTCAATCATCTCGTGGAACTTCCACGTGGTGTTGACGTGCAGAAACGGGAAGGGGGGCTTCTCGGGATAGAAGGCCTTGAGCGCCAGGTGGAGCATCACGGAGGAGTCCTTGCCGATGGAGTAAAGCATCACCGGCTTCTCGCACTCCGCCACGACCTCACGCATGATGTAGATGGCCTCTGCCTCGAGTTCGTCGAGGTGGGAACGCTCGCTCATGGTTGTCCTTTCGCTCGCGGCGGGGTTGCTGCCCCCGCGCATCTAGTACTTGTTGGCGTTCGAGCCGTCGACGTCGATGGCCGTCGTGTTGCCGTTCGGCCGGGTGACGAGCCAGTGGCTCACCGTGCCCTCGCGCTCAAACGAGAGCGTGGCGCCCGTGCCGCCCACATCGGCCCCGAGGAAGAACTCCACGGCGCCGGTGGGGCATGCCTTGAGACAGCTCGTGCAGCCCCAGCAGTCACGGGGTCGGCGCATCTCGGCCAGGCCGTCGGCGTCGAACTTGATGAGGTTGCCGGGGCAGGCCTCCACGCACGCCCCACAGGTGACGCACGCGTCTTTGTTGATGCGGATGCTCATCGGGCGATCGCCTCCTTCTCGTGCAGGTCGACGTGGTCGTGCTCGCCCACGAGCGAGCGGGTGAGCACCTCGATGCTGCCGTCGGGTGCGAGACGCGAGTTCACGTAGACGTCCCAGGAGGCGCTGCGCTCGGGGAAGGTGGCGTTCTCGCAGAAGCCGTGCCAGCGGGTCTCGTGCCGCGCTGCCATGTGGGCGACGAGATCGCGGGCGACGAGCAGTCGGTCGCGAAGCTCCCAGACGCGCAGGAGGTCGTCGGTGTCGGCGGCCTCCAGGGTGCGCGCGGCGTCCTGGAGCTGGACGAGACGTACGGCGGCCACCGCAAGCTGCTCCTCGTTGAAGCGGTAGCCGCGCGAGATGCCGCCGGCGTACTCGTCCATGACCTTTTGCATGGCCTCCTCGAGCTGCTCGGTCGTGAACGGCGCGCCCGTGGCGGCGAGGTCACGCTCGTAGGAGGCTCGTGCGGCCGCAAGGGCGTCGTCGACGGCCGAGGTCGCGGGCGCGGGCGCGACCTGGGACGCGGGTGCGGTCTGCTCGCCCGCAAGCGCGACCGCGATGGAGCCGGCGGCTATCTCTCCCTCCGCGAGCGCGCCCGTCACGTACTTCTGCGGCGCACCCCCGGCAACGTCGCCCGCCGCGTAGAGGCCCGCCACCGTGGTCTCGCGACGGGTGTCGACCCAGTAGCCGCTCGCGGTGTGGCCGCCCACGACGTAGGGCTCGGTGCCCTCGACCTCGACGTCCTCCGTGGCAGGGCCGCTCCCGCGCTCGATCCAGCGCAGCGTCTGCGACGGTGCCATGTTGAGGTAGGCGCGGTAGAGATCCTGTTCGGCCTCGGTGGAGAGACCCTTGGTGTGCAGGTAGCAGGGGCCCCGGCCGACAAGCGTCTCTTCGGCGGTGCCCCAAAGGCGCTCGGGCGTGGTGATACCGTACTTCTGCTCGTAGTTCTGGCCGAGGGCGTTGACCTGCGGCGCGTGCGCCCCCTGCGCGATGGTGCCCGTGGGGGCAATGGTGTCCTTGCAGCGCAGGGCGATGAAGCGGTTCTCGAGCGTGGTCATCTCGGCGCCGGCGCGCAGGCCCATGGCAAAGCCCGAGCCCACGTTAAACGGCGGGTACCACATCTTGTGGCGCGAGAAGCCCGGGTTGTTGGGCCGATAGAGCCCCGCCGCGCCGCCCGTTGCCACGAGCACGGCCCGAGCCGAGACGCCGTAGGCCACGGGCTCGTTCACGGAAAAGCCCACGGCACCCGCGACCCGGCGTCCCGAAGGGGCGGCCGAGTCGGCCTCGGTCACGAGGTCAGTCACGTTGACGTGGTTGAGCACGGTGACGTTGGGGAGGCGGCGCACGGCCTCGGCAAGCAGCGGCTTTATGTTCTCGCCGTTGATCTTGAGGTTGCGCCATCCACGCGAGACGTAGGCGCCGTTCTCATCCTTGAGGATGACGAGGCCAAGCTCTTCGAGGCGGCGCGTCACATGGTTGAGCCGCTCGCAGATGGTGAGCAGAAGGTCGCCACGCACGATGCTCTCGGCGTCCGTGCGAGCGTAGTCGACGTAGTCCTGCGGCGTGTGGCCGGGCGTGATGTAGGCGTTGAGGGCGTTGACGCCGGCGGCGAGACATCCCGAGCGCTCGATGTTGGCCTTCTCGAGGATGACGATGCGAGGGACAGCGTCCGCCTTGGTCGGGTCGACGCCGTGCGGCAGGTACGACGCCCCCGCCTCCCACGCCCCGGGAGCAGCGGAGGCGCTCCCCTCCTCACGTGCGGCCCCGCTCAGCGCAAGCGCGGCAAAGCAACCCGCCGTGCCCCCGCCAACGATGAGCACGTCGCAGTCGATGCGCTTGCTCTCCATGCTCTCCCCTTTGCCCCAAGCGCGAGAAGCGCGCCGCCCCGATGGAGCGCGAAGGGCCAAGTCCCGAGTTCGGCCCTTCTCCATCTAATGTCCTACTATCCTACTAGTCTGATAGGTTAATAGGAATAGCAATTTGCTTTCGTTTTTTGAAGGCAACGACGGAGGGCGGGCGGGGCGTGAGGGCTCAACTCTCGCCCTCACACAGTGATGGGCAGGCGTCGAGGCAACTCCCGACGACCTTCTCGAGCCGTGTCGCGTCAAGCCGCGTCGATTGTTGGCCGCGCAAATGCCTCGGAATCCGGGGAATGTACGATTGCACAATGTCGTGTGAAGCGGAGTTCGCTCAGCCCCGGTAACGAGAAGCCGGCGCTATTCGGCAACGTTTGACCATGGGGTAATTCGCGAGCTGTTTACCTGCGGCTTTTCTCGCTCTGGAATCTCTTCGATGCTCCGTGCATCATGCGCGCTCTCGGCTGGGTGCAAGTCCGAAGCGCGCGCGGGCCCGACCCTCGCCGCGAATCGTACAATCGCGGATATCAGGGGCATTCCGACCCAGAAATACGAGCGCGAGCCCATCCATTCGCACATTGCCCACGTTTTGGGACAGCGGAAGCGCCAGGGGCTATCGAGGGGATGCGGCGCAGCTCCGAGGAAACCGCGCGGCGGAGGGTGCGGCAGCGTGGTAGCGCGTCACGGCATCAACGGAAAAAGGAACCGGGGCTCTAAACCGCCCTTGGTCGCCAAGCCGCCGCTATGCGCCGCGCGGGCCGCGACCACGACGGCGAGAGACCACGAACACCTCGAAGAGCGCATAGGCCTCGAGGGCCAACAGGAGCGCAACCCCCAGATACTTGTCCATGACGACCTCCCAACAACCCCGCTTGTGTTCGTTGGAAGGGAGTATGGGCGCTGAGTCAAGCCAGGCCTGCGAAAACCTCTGAAATCGTTGTCACGTTTCGGACGAACAAAAGGTGGGGCGACAAGGGCCGCGAGCCGCTCGCGCGAGACGCACGATCTCCCAAGCTAGATAACGTAGTTGTACCCGTGCGCGTCAGCCGGCCCAGAGCAGCTCGCGCGCACCACGAGTCTGCCCTGCAGCTCCATGCGCACGCACGACGAGTGACCCCTCGCCAGACGGTCGACGAGCAGACGCAGGGCAAAGCGGCCCATGTCGCGCTTGGGCAGCGCCACGGTGGTGAGGGCGGGGTTGGCGTACTGGGCGGCCTCGATGTCATCGCTCGCAATGATCGACGGCGAATAGTACCGCGAGCGTCGGTCGCTCAGGCTCCGCAGCATCCCGATGGCGATGGCGTCCGTGGCGCAATAGATGGCCGTGGGAGCGTCGTCGGCCTGCATGAGTCGCTCCATCGCAGCGTAGCCGGCCTCCTCGGTATGCTCGCACTCGATGACCGAGCCCACGCCCACGTCGAGTCCGCGCTCGAGCAGCGTGCGCTGGTAGCCGCGGTAACGCGACTCGTTGTGGCAGTCGCCCGCATAGCCAATTTGGCGATGCCCCAGCTCAATGAGGTGGCCCACCGCGAGCCGTGCGATCTTCTCACCGTCGCAAAGCACCTCATCGCAGAGGTAGGCACACGAGTTGCGCCCAACCGAGACAACGTTTCCAGAGTACGCCTCCACAAGCCTCGACAACACCGCCTCGGAGGACTTGCCGATGACGATGAGCCCGTCACCTCGGTCAACGCCGGAGCCAAGCACCGTGGCGAGCTCGCGCTCGGTAGCCCCGGCCCGGACGCCCTTGCGCGCGTTGAGCGACGACAGGTACCAGAGCTGCGAAATGAGACAGCGCTGGGAGTGTGTCTCGGTCTCGATGATGCGGAGAAGCTCGCCAAAGAACGGGTCGGCCTGGCGCTGGCTGGCGCGCGTCACAATGACGTCAATACGGAGCGGGGCGGCCGACGCGCCGTCCTTCCCCGAACCCATCTTGAGCGAGCGGGCGGCCTCGTTGGGGAGATAGTTCATCTCGCGGGCAATGCGCCAAATGGTGTCACGAAGCTCGGGCGAGGCACAACGGTAGCCGGGGTTGTTGAGCACCCGCGACACGGTGGAGGCGGACACGCCCGCTTTCTTGGCGATGTCTCGAATGGACATGGTGCCGCTCCTTCCGATTGCCGTACGAGGCGCTTTCTATCCCTTTATCCTACCGGTTTTGTGGTTTTTTTGCCGAGAAGTGCCTGGCAGGAGCGATGGCGGAATGGCGCCTGTCCCCAGGCGACACGGGGGTTAGATGACGACGGACTCCTCGCGCAGGTCGCCGTTCTCGACCGCCGCCACGCCGTCGGCCCCGTCCTGCTCGAACAGGCGGTGCACGAAGACGCCCACCTCGTCGCCTGGTCGCAGCGCCTCGGCCTCGGGGCTGCGCGCTGAGCGAAGCCGCTCGCCCGCAACGTCAACCTCCACCTCGACGCTTCGGCCGCGAAAGGCCACGTCAACGACCCGTCCCGGCACCGTAGACGCGGCGTAGCGGAACGTCTCCCCCGGTGCCACGAGCGTCACGTGCTCCGAGCGAACGATTGCCGGGGCCTTGGCAAACGACCCCAGACGCGAGGCGTCCGCGGCCTTCACCGAATCGCCGAAGAACGACGCCGCGAAGCTCGTCCGGGGGTTGGCGTAGATGTCGGTCGGGGTGCCCGCCTGCTCCACGTGCCCCGCATGCGTGAGGATGATCGAGTCGGCCACCTCGATGGCCTCCTCCTGGTCATGCGTGACGAAGATGCTCGTGATCCCCAGCTGGCGCACGGTCTGCTTGAGCCAGCTGCGCAGCTCCTTGCGGATCTTGGCGTCGATGGCGGCGAAGGGCTCGTCGAGCAACAGGACGCGCGGGCTGGGAGCGAGGGCGCGCGCAAAGGCGACGCGCTGGCGCTGGCCGCCCGAAAGCTGTCCGGGGTAGCGCCCGCCGAGGTCGGCAAGGCCGATGAGCTCGAGCAGCTCGTCCACGCGCCCGCGGATACGAGCGGCGGGCTCGTGCTTGACACGCAGGCCGAAGGCGACGTTCTCGCGCACCGTCATGTAACGGAACAGGGCGTAGTTCTGGAAGACGAAGCCGATGCCGCGCTCCGCCGGGGCAACGTCGTTGACGCGCTGCCCGTCGATGACAATGTCGCCGGAATCGGGCGTCTCGAGACCCGCGATCATGCGCAGGATGGTGGTCTTGCCCGAACCCGATGGGCCAAGCAGCGCCGCGAGCGTGCCCCTCTCCACGTCAAGACTCACGTGCTTGGAAGCCTGGAACTCGCCGTAGGTCTTGTTGATGTCGCGGAGGGACACGAAGCCCCTCTCGGCCGGGCCGGTTGCCTGGGGAGCCGCCGCGGCCCCGCCGTCTGCCCCCGGATGCCCGAGCGGGCCCGTTGCCTTGTGGTTCTTCTCGGCATCCATGCCTACTCCTCCTCCATGCGCCGCGTGAGCACGGCCTTTGCCACCAGGATCACCACGGCGAGCGCCACGAGAATCGTGGACACCGCGAACGCCGGGACGTACTGGAACTCGTTGAACAGGACCTCGATGTGGAGCGGCAGCGTGTTGGTGAGCCCGCGCAGATGACCGGACACCACCGAGACGGCACCGAACTCGCCCATCGCGCGCGCCGTGCAGAGGACCACGCCGTAGGTGAGCGCCCACTTGATGTGCGGCAACGTCACGCGGCGAAAGATGGTGGGGCCGGAGGCACCCATGAGAGCGGCAGCCTCCTCCTCGTCGGCGCCGCGGCTCTCGAGCACCGGGATGACCGATCGCACCACGAACGGGAAGGTCACGAACACCGTTGCCAGCACGATGCCCGGCACGGCAAACACGATGTCCACATGCGCCGCGCGCAGCAGCGGGTATAAGGGGCTCTTGCGCCCAAAGACGAGCAGAAACGACAGGCCCGCGATTACCGGCGACACCGCCATAGGCAGGTCGATGAGGGCTGTGAGCAGCTTCTTGCCGCGGAACGAGAAGCGCGTGGTCGCCCATGCGGCGCAGAGGCCCACGGCCGTGTTGACGCCCACCGCGACCACCGTCGCAAACAGCGTGAGCGCCAGTGCCTTGACGGCGTACTCGTCCGAGACGGCCCGCCACCAGGCGCCCGCACCCTCGCGAAACGCCGTGGCCAGCACCGCCACGAGCGGCAGGGCCAGCATGAGCGCCACGAACGCGACGGCCAGGGCAAGCAGGGCAACCTGCCCCGGCCGCAACCGCTCGCCGGTGACGGCGTCCGCAAGACGCGGACGGGCTGCGGCGCGCATCTCGTACGCAACGGAGACGGTCGACGGCCCCTCCGAGCCCGGAGCCGTCTGGGCCTCGGCTGACGCCGACCGCATACCCTGCTGGTCAAAGTTGGATCCTGCCACGTCACTCCCCTCCCCTCAGGATGCGCGCGTTTCTCGCCTGCGCCAAACCCATGCAGAACAGGATGAGAAACGCCGCCGCCAGCATCACGAGCGCCACGGCACTGGCGCCGGCGTAGTCGAACTCCTGCAGCTCGCTCATGATGACGAGCGGCGCGATCTCGGTCTGGAAGGGCATGTTGCCCGCGATGAAGACGACGCTGCCGTACTCGCCCAGGCAACGGGACAGCGCGAGGCCAAAGCCCGTGAGCAGCGCCGGCATGAGCTCGGGGAGGATGACGCGGCGGAAGGTCGTGGCGCGACTGGCCCCCATGACCTCGGCCGCCTCTTCGTAGGCAGGGTCGAGCTTCTGGAGCACGGGCTGCACGGCACGCACTACGAACGGAATGCCCACGAACACGAGCGCGATCGTGATGCCCGCGCGGGTGTAGGCGAGGTGGATACCGTGAGCCGCGAAGAGCGACCCGACCCAGCCCTGGTCGGTGGTGAGCGACGTGAGCGCAATGCCCGCGACCGCCGTGGGAAGCGCGAGCGGCAGCTCGACCATACCGTCAAGAACGGCGCGGCCCGGAAAACGGTAGCGCACGAGCACCCAGGCGAGCACCGTGCCCAGCAGCGCGTTAATGGCCGAAGCCACGAGCGCCGTCATGAAGCTCACGTAGAAGCTCGAGAGGGTACGGGGCCGCGTGATGGTTGCGAGGAACTTCTCGGGGCCCATCTGCGCGCCCGTAACCGCGATGGACGCGAGCGGCACGAGCACCACAAGACTCACCGCCAACAGGGTGACGGCCCCGGTCAGGCCAAAGCCGGGAATGACGCGCCTGCGCCTCGTATGGGTTCGCCGTGCCATATGCCCTCCCTACGCCGCGTATATCTCGTCAAACGTGCCGCCGTCGTCAAAGTGGTCGTGCATGGCCGCCTGCCAGCCGCCAAAGTCGTCGATCGTCGCAAGGTCGAGCTCGGGGAAGGTGCCGGCGTACTCCGCAAGCACCGTCTCGTCTGCGGGGCGGTAGTAGTTCTCGGCGCAGAGCCGCTGAGCATCGGGCTCGTAGAGCTGGGCGATGTAGGCGTCCGACACCTCGCGGGTACCCCTCTCGTCCACGACCTCGTCCACCACCGAGACGGGCGGCTGCGCCAGGATCGAGACGGACGGGACGACGAGCTCGTAGTCGTCCGGGTAGTCGCGCAGCACGAGGTGGGCCTCGTTCTCCCACGCCACCAGCACGTCGCCCTGGCCGTTCTCCACAAAGGTGCTGGTAGAGGCACGCGCGCCAGAGTCGAGCACGAGCACGTTGGCGTAGGAGGCCCGCATGTAGGCCTTGACCTCGTCCTCGTTGCCGCCGAACTGCCTGTCTGCCCACGCCCAGGCGGCGAGGTAGTTCCAGCGCGCGCCGCCCGAGGTCTTGGGGTTGGGCGTGATGACGCCCACGCCGTCGGCGGTGAGGTCGCCCCAGTCAGCGATGCCCCGCGGGTTGCCCGCGCGCACGAGGAAGACGATGGTGGACGTGTAGGGTGCCGAGCCGTTGGGGAGCCTGTCCTGCCAGTCGCTCGCCACGAGGCCGTCGGCCGCGAGCTCGTCGATGTCGGGCGCGAGCGCGAGGGTCACCACGTCCGCCCGCAGGCCGTTTGCCACCTCGAGCGCCTGCTTGCCCGAGCCGCCGTGGGACTGGGTGACTTCGACCGACTGGCCGTCGTGCTCGGATGCCCAGCGCTCGGCGAAGAGCTTGTTGTAGGCCTCGTACAGCTCGCGCGTGGGGTCGTAGGAGACGTTGATGAGGCTGACGGCATTGCGCGCAGCGCCGCACGACGCGAGGGAAGCCGCCGCAGCAGTGCCCGTGAGCAAGGTTGCAGCACCCGTCGCGACCGTGCGGACGAATGCGCGCCGGGTGACGGGCTTATCCGCCCCGCACCTGTCTTGCCGTTTGTCCATGCTCGCCCCCGATGCCCTATTGGTGCGAGCAACTATAGGGGCGGAAGAGCTGGCGCCGAGCGCGGTTCCGTGAAAACGTGTGCAGGAGGGTGGGTTGGGAGCGAAACGCGACCCCGGCGCCCCACGAGCTGGCTCCGCGTTCCCACGAGAGGCCTGAAATGCGCAAGTCGTGCAATTGGGGCCCTTCGTGGGAACGCCCTGCCGTGCCTTTGGCCGCCACGCCGCCGGGGCCGCGGGTTTGTAAGATTGTCTGTGTAAGTCCCACGATCCGGGGCGCCCGCCTCGCCGCCGGGGCCACGCCCTCGCCCTCCGCGCCCACGCTCGCAGCGCCGCCGGGGCCACGCCCTCGCCCTCCGCGCCCACGCCCTCCGCGCCGCCGGGGCCGCCCACGCCCGCCGCGCCGCGCCCTACCCGGCGTTGATCTGGTCGAACACGCCGCCGTCGGCAAAGTGGGTCGCCTGCGCTTCCTTCCACCCGCCAAAGTCGGCGATGGTCGCAAGCTCTAGCTGCGGAAACTTGTCGGCAAACTCCTTGAGCACGTTCTCGTCGGAAGGGCGGTAGAAGTTCTCGCCGGCGATGCGCTGCGCCTCCCCGGAGTAAAGGTAGTTGAGGTACTCGGTCGCCACCTCGCGCGTGCCGCGCTCGTCAACCACGGCGTCGACCACGGCCACCGACGGCTGCGCCAAAATCGACAGCGACGGCGTCACGATCTCGAAGTCGTCAGGATGGTCCTTGACGGAGAGGTACGCCTCGTTCTCCCAGGCAATCAGGACGTCGCCCTGGCCGTTCTCCACGAAAGTGGTAGTTGCCCCACGCGCACCCGAGTCGAGCACCAGCACGTTCTTGTACAGCTTGCCAACGAAGTCCTTGATCTTGCCCTCGTCGCCGCCAAACTGCTTCTTGGCCCACGCCCACGCCGCCAGGTAGTTCCAGCGCGCACCGCCACTCGTCTTGGGGTTGGGGGTGATCACGCCCACGCCGTCCGCCACAAGGTCGCCCCAGTCCTTGATGCCCTTGGGGTTGCCCTTGCGAACGAGAAAGTCGATGGTCGAGGTATAGGGGCTAGAGTCCTTGGGAAACTCGCTCACCCAGCCGTCCTCGATGAGGCCAGCGTCCACCAGCGAGTCGATGTCGGCCTCGAGCGCAAGCGTCACCACGTCGGCCTTGAGGCCGTTGGCCACCTCGAGTGCCTGCTTGCCCGAGCCGCCGTGGGACTGGGTGACTTCGATCGTCTGGCCGTCGTGCTCGGACGCCCAGTGCTCCGAGAAGACCTTGTTGTAGGCCTCGTACAGCTCGCGCGTGGGGTCGTAGGAGACGTTGGCTATCTGGATTGCCCCATCGGCGCCGGTGGCCGCGTCGGGCGTGGACGCACCCACGCTGGAACCACAACCGACGAGGCCAAGGCCCACAAGCGACGCGGCGGTAGCGCCCGCGAGCGAGAGGAACGAACGACGGGAGATGCCGCGGCGTGCCGCCGGGGTCACGCGAGAATTGAATGCAACCATATGCCTGCCCCTTCATGTGTCATGTGTCTTGGAATGAAGCCGCGTCCGCCGGCCGTTGCAGCCGCGACGCCGAGAGACCCAGCCGAGTCGTGTGGGCCTCTCGGCGGCGTACACTATGCGGGCCTGGGGCCGGGGGAACGGGTGACAACCCGCGAAACCGTGTGCAAGCGCTGGTGTGGGTGCGCGCGGGGACGGGTGCAGGCGCGGGCGGGTGTGGGGGCGGGTGCAGGTCTGCATGAGCGGGGGACCTGTCGCCTACGTTCCCACGAAAGGCTCGAAATGCACGGATCGCGCAATTGGCGCACTTGGTGGGAACTGGCACCCGCGTTCCCACGAACGGGCCCCGGCCTGCAAAACGGCAGGGTCGGTCGCCTTCGTGGGAAGGTCGCCGGACGGTGCCGGGGCCGCGCCGCCCGGGCCGTGGCCGTCGGGAAACGGGGCCGCGCCGCACCTCCGCCACGTCGTCAGTCGACGGACGTCCCGTGCCCGAGCACGTATGCCCGGCAGGCGTCGGAGAGCCGCCGCATCCACGGGTCCGGCACGGCACGGGCCTCGCTACCAGCGACTTCGTCAGCACGTCCAATCGGCCGCCCGTCAATCTCCGCCAGCGGGGCAATTTCGTCGACAGTTCCGCAGATAAACGCCTCGTCCGCGTTGTAGAGCTCGAAAATCGAGACGTTGCGCTCACTCACGCCCAGGCCCACCGCGCGTGCAATCGATTTCACGATACCGCGCGTAATGCCGGGCAAGAGACTGTCGCAAGTGGGCAGCACCAGCTCGTCGTCGCGAATGATCTGCAGGTTTGCGCTCTCGCACTCGTGATTCTCGATCGCAAGCGTCACGTTCGCGTCGGCAATCTCGGACGACAGCGGCCGTAGGAGCGGCGCCGAGCGCGCAAAGGCCGCCGGGTCGGACATGATGGAGATGTTGGTGAGCCCCCGCGCGCCGAGAAGCCGCCACGCCACGAGGACGAGCACCGGCACGAGCAGTAAGCGCCATGCTGCCCGAACGCGCGTCAAGGCCGCCCTCATGCGAGCCCCGCCTGCTTGAGGGCATGTTACCGCTTGCCTCGGCCACGATCTTCACGGCCTCGTTCGGATTGTCCTCGATCAACTTGCGGCTTATCTCCATGGCCGTGACGAAGTGCGCCGCCACGGAGGGGTTCTGCTGGAGGAACGAGTTGCCGGCGAGCATGCCACGGCACTCGAGCAGAAGGCCTGTACCGTCACGCAGTACCGTGAAGCCGCCCCCCCCACGAGGGTAGTGAGCATGGGCTCCGGCGTTGGACGTGAGAGCGGGCTGCGCCGCCGATGTGCCAAGCGTGACATCTCCGGCCTTCATGGCCTCGATGACAAGCGGATCGGAGGAAACTGCGAGAACTCGACCTCGATACCGTCCTTGGCGAACTCATCCTTGCAGAAGCCCCCCTGGTCGCCCATGACCGTCTGCGCCGTCGAGAGCAGGTGCCCGATCGTGGACGCTTCCCGACACACCCGTCGAAGCCCCCCCCGCGGACGAACCGCCGCAGCCGGCAAGGCCGAAGAGCGCAGCACCCGCAAGCGCGCCCGTTGCTGCCAGGAAACCGCGCCGCGTCATCAGGCGGTCACCGAGCGGATGCCCCTCGAAATCCGTGAGGGCCAGCTTTCGGCCACCCTGCCCGCGGCGCGCCCACGCACCGTCAGATCGCGTATCCATGCCCGCTCCAATCCCTTGTCCAAGCGGTTGGATGCATCCTTGGAGCAGACGAGGAGGGGCTTCGCGACAGAGGCTGAAAACGGCGTCAGGCCGGGGCGAGGGTCGCGCACACGCACGCGTCGGGCTGACATGCGACGGCCATACGGCGTGCGCCGCAACCCTTTGTCGGGCGCAACCTTCCCACGAAAGACCTTGAGGTTGCGATTTTACGCAATTGGGGCCGTTCATGGGAAGGTTAGGCACGTAGAAGCCGCCGGATTCAGCCGTCGCCGAGAGGGACGGGGTCACAAGATCCGGCGACCGCCGAGAAGGACGGAGCCACAGGACGCACGTCGCAGCGGCCATCGCGCACGCCGGGCCCGCCGCCGATCGCCACGCGCGAAGCGCCGCAAGCTCCTCACACGCCACATCGCGCGGCAGGCGGTGACCCGCCCAGAGGCCCAGCAGCAGGTCAATGCCCCTGCGGTCAAACTCGGAGCGCGCATGATCACGAGCAAGCCCCGCGAGCCGCTCGAGCAGCTCCGCCATGCCAACGCCGTAAACCGCGGCGTCCCAGCCCTTGCTCTCAAGCTCGTGACGGACGGCCTCGACGCCCTCATCGGTCTGGGCGAAGGGGTCAAACGGCAGCCCCGCAGCAAGGCCGTGATTGTAGAACGGCGAGATCATGAAGCTTGCGCATGCCACGGCGTACGTACGGTGCTCGTGGTCGGTCATGAGAATGGGCTTGACGGTGCCCAGCCACGTACAGCAGCGCTCAAACGTGAAATCGCGGTCGAGACTGCCGGGGATGATGCCGCAGCGGCTCGGATCGGGCTCGTCCCAGATGCGGCCGCGCACCATGCGCGGAACCGGCTCGCCGCGCCACACGGGCGAGCTGTCAAACGCGAAGCACAGTACCGGCCCCAGCACCGTGGCGACCTTTTCAAGCGTCATGGCCCCGGGCTCGTCGGTGTAGTCGATGGAGGCCTGCGTAGACGTGGAGCAGCACATCATGTCGTGGGCGTACTTGCCCTGGCGCGGCAGATAGCTGTCCATGATCTGGCAGCGCTCCTTGGGGACGAGCTCCACGTCCTCGGGGCGGACGGCGACGGTGTCGTAGCCGCAGACCACGAGGTGGGCAGGGCGGCCGAGCAGGCGCATGACGCGCTCGAGCTCGGCGTCGAAGGAGTCAATGGCGGCAAGTATGTTGGCGAGGTTGGCCACGGGGCCGGCGGAGACCCCAACCTGCGCGCCCGGCTCGGGGGAGACGGCGACGGTGAACGACTCGGCAGGCCCGTCTGCGGTCGCGGGGGCGTCATAGGTGTACGAGAAGCCCATGAGGTGGCCGTCGATGTGGACGGGGGGCGTAGTCCGGATGCTGCTCCGTGAACATGTGGAGCATGGCCGAGACGCCTGCGGGGTCGGGGTACACCACGCGCTTGCCGGTCTCGTCACGCAGGACGCGCTCCAGCTCCAGGCCAACGCGCTCCTAGTCAGGGTGCTTGTAGCCACGCTTGAGCACGGCGACCATCGCGTCGAGGTTGCGCTGGAAGTTAGTGGCACGCTAGCCAGGTGTGAGATTCGCCGAACGGCTCCTCCCCGCGTCGGCGGGATTAGTGGCGGGCACGCCCTCGCCCGTGGCGGCCTCGCGCTTCTCCCCTACGGTACAGGCGGCAGTGGGCATCCATACCCTCCGGTCTCCTGGCGAGCGCCCGGCATCCGTCGGCCCTGCGCGAACCTGCCCGGCGGTGCACGACGATACCCGCAGCCGACCCCTTCGACCGCGTCATGACGCTCACATAATACCTACCAACCCGGTAGGTATTGTTGGTTGACCGGTAGTATATCCGTCCGGCCACGCACGTCACGTCTGGGTTTGGCGTGAATTTAGAGGTGCAGCGGCCCGCCCCGTGCGAGGGCTACACCTCGAACGAGTACCGGCTTCCCACGTAGTACTGCCTACCAATAGCGAGCGGCTTCCCATCCTCGTCGCTAAAGTAGGCATTCATGTACAACAGCGGTGATTTCACGGCAACCTGCAGCTCGCTTGCCTGCTCGGGCGACGCGAGCACGGCTTCAATGGTCATGCGATCGTGCTTGGCGACCTTTCTCCCACTTACCTGCTCAATTGCAGCAAACATGGACACGTCATCGAGGTTTGCATCTAACAGAGGCCGAAACTCCGACAGCGGCAGAAAGATGTTCTCCTCATAAATGGGGACGTCATCGGCCGTACGGACACGCTGGATATAGAGGAGCAAGTCTCCTTCTGCCAACCCGAAATACTTCGTCTCGTCCTCACGCGATGTCACTATCTGTCGCTGGAGTAGACGGCCCCCCGCCCTGGCATTGTTCTCGCGACAAATATCGGTAAACGTTTGTGTCTTGTCGCCGGTCTTGCACAGATGCCGATAAATGCGCGATCCTCCCACAAACGTGCCCACACCCTGGCGTTTTACCAAATAGCCGTTGACACAGAGGTCGCCAAGCGCCCGCCTTACGGTAATGCGGCTCGCGGAGAACTTGGCGCACAGCTCAGCCTCGGAAGGGAGGCGATCGCCCTCCATGTATACCCCGGTCTCGATGGAAGACTTGATGTGCTCAAAAATCTGTTGGTAGAGAGGGGAAGAGCCGCTCGCCAAAACTCGGGGTCCTTGTCACTCGAGACGCACGTAAAACCGCGTCGCATTGTTGCTCGTTACTGTGGATTTTACAATGCCCGGAGATCACTACCGCAGGCAATGATACGAACGCCCGCCGCAGAAAGCCGTCGGCAAACGCATAAAACGCAGGGGGGGGCGAGAGGCAGCCCAGCCACCTCGCCCCCGCATGGTTCATTGCTTAGAGCACCAACCTACTGCTTACTCGTGTAATTGTCCCTCACGCCATCAAGTTTCTTACTTCCGATGCGCGCGTGGAACAGGGGGTCCTTCGGAATAGAGGGGTCGATTCCGTGCGCCTGGGATGCCTTGCAGGCAACCATTTGGAGGGGAATCACGTACTCCCAGCACGAGAACAGGGGGTCATCAACCATCGGTACGATGCAGTCGAAATCCGTCGGCCTATCGATACCCTCGGGAGAGCCGATGAGATAGTTATGGCTTGTCCACTCACTCAGAATATCAATCAGCTTAAGGGTTCGGGGCTTATAGTCCCCGCTTGAGGCCAGGTAGAAGAGATAGCTATCTTCCGTGATGGAGTTATAAATGCCATGGAAAAACTCTTCGATGTCATAGCCGGTAACGCCCTGGCGCACCGTCTCGAGAATCTTGAGGGCTCCTTCGAGCACATCTCCATACATTCCATCGTAGCCGACAACAATGATTCTCTTTGCATCGAAGAAGTCGTCGGCGATTCTCTCGTACCACTTCGAGGCGGCGTCGATAACCGCTGGCAGGTTTTCAATGACTTTCCTCATGCGCCCCAAGTAGGCGTCAAGCGCGTCTTCAGTGGTCAGCCCCTTCGCCAGCGCGAGCTCCGCCAGCATCATCATCACCGTAGCGATGGAGCCGCCATACCCCTTGGTTTTGGCACCGCACTTCTCATTGCCAACCTCAAGAAGCGTCTTCGTCTGAGCGTGGTCAAAGACCAAGGCGGTAGGGTTCTCCGAGAGTGCCGCGGTAAGAAGCCCCCTCTTTGCCGCAGCATCGAGGCCCTCGACCGTCGACAGACTCTGCCCACCCTGAGAAATGCCTATCACCAGGGACTTCTCATCGTACACGCGCTCGTCACGCGCAAAGCGCGTCGGATACATCGGGGCGATCTTCCAGCCCGTCAGCTCCTCCAAGAATAGCTTCGCCGAAACACCGGCGTGATAGCTCGTACCCGAGCCAATCAGATACACCGTGCTGATGTCCGCGTCCTTGAACGTATCAACAAACTCCGCCGTTATTCGCTTACGGTCATCAATAATGTGCCGGAGGGCAGTCGGAGTCTCGCAAATATAGTCGTACATTATGCAGCCCATTTAGAGAACCCCCAGGAAAGAGCCAACGATACCCGCGATGATGAGGCCCCACATAATCGATGTTGTCTTAACGCCCTTCTTGAGCATCGCGAAGCAGCCGAACGTAAGGCCAAGAGGAAGGATGGAGGGAAGAATCTGGTCGAAGATACCCTGAAGCTCGACGCTGGTCTCTCCCACGTTAATTACGAACGGAGTGGTGAGCGTGACCATACCCGAAATCATCGCGCCAACAACACAGAGGCCAAGAATCTTCGCGCAGCGGGTCAGCAGCTCGATGACGCCCGATTCCTGCATGTTCTCAATAAAGCCAATTCCACTCTTGTAGCCAATCTTTAGTCCGTAGACACGGCAAAATATGTTGGGGATGTTAAAGATCAGGAGGAACAGCAGGGCGCCGAGAATTGATCCTTGAGAGGCGAGTCCGCAGCCGATGCCCGCCGCAATGACGCGAAACGTGCCCCAAAAGAAGGAGTCGCCGATTCCAGAGAGCGGCCCCATAAGGGCGGCCTTAAGAGCCGTCACCGACTCAACATCAAAGTCTCTACCTTCTGCCTTTGCCTTAGCGTTCTCCTCCTCCATGGCAATACAAGCGCCGGTGAGGAACGTGACGACCTGCGGGGTAATGTTGAAGAACGAAAGATGGCGCTTGAGGGCCTCAGCAAGGTCGTTCTTGTCCGGATACAACCGTTTGAGAATCGGGAGCATGGAATAGCAAAATCCGACGTTTTGCATGCGCTCGTAGTTGAAGCAGCCCTGAAGTGGAAAGGCACGCCAAAAGACCTTGCGCATGTCGCCTTCGGTAACAATTCCGTCAGCCTTGACCGGCTTATCGAGATTAGCCATTAGAGCTCACCATCCAAGTCGTCATCTGAAGCGACCATGCTTTCCACCGCAGCCTGGGACTGTCCGTTCTTCCCAGTAGTAGCCGTCTGGTAGATCACGTAAGCGATGATTCCGCCCACTACGGCAACGCCCGTCGTCGACATCCCAAGCAAGGCAGAGAGGACGAAGCCCACGAAGAGGAATCCGGCGTTCGTCTTGTCGAAGATGAGGGTCATGAGGATTGCAATGCCAAGTGCGGGAAGCATGCCACTCGCGACCGTGAACCCGTGCAGGATAAAGGCGGGCATGGCATCTACGAAAGACCCAATGACGCTTGACCCAAGAAGAACACCGAGGAAGACGACCGTGAAATGGCTGAGCCAAAACAGGCCGGCTCCGCCCCACAGGGCCTTGGCAATGGCAGAAGCGTCACCGTTCTCTGCCCCGCGGTCAGCCAGTCGAGCAAAGCCAAGGTTGAGGGTGCGATCCAGAATACCCACCATCTGCCCAAGAGTGGCGATGGGCAGCGCAAGTGCTACGGCTGTATCCACGTCAAGCCCGCTCATAATGGCAAAAGCAGTGGCAAGAATCGATCCGGAGACCGTATCGGCAGGCACTGCGGCGCCGATGGCTACGACACCCATCATGACGAGCTCAACAGACGAGCCCATGATGATACCGGTGTGAAGATCACCTAAAATCAGGCCCACCAGGGGACCAAGTACGATTGGGCGCTCAAGCATCATTTGTCCGAATACTCGGCCGTCCCAGATTGCAAACCCCGCAAGCACGCCAAGGGCCAGAGCTTGTACAACCATGGTTCCTTCCCTTCCTACACGAAAGCCTATTCGCGGTCGAAGCTCGTGGGAGCTCCCGGCATCCTTTGCCCACCCCTTGCGTTCTTGCCGAACGACCGCCTCTGTCCCGCCATTTCGTTACGCCCTAACTGAGGGCCCGCTCGATGTCGCCCAGGGTCATTGCTTTCTGCTCCGGCAGAGACTGCAGGTAGACGTTTCGTCCAAGGGAATCGATCTCTTTGACGGCCTTGAGGTCCTCGGAGTCGAGATAGACCTGCGGAGCGACCTGCTTGCGCTCGCCAGACTGCCGAATGCCGCCGAGGCAGACGCTCTTGGCCTCCGGGCATTCCCTGACGATCCTCAGGGCGTCTTCCGGGCTCGCGCAGACGACGAAGATCCTTCTTGCCTCATGCTTGGGGTTGTTGATGACGAGGACTGCCCCGGCGACCGACTTTATCGACAGGAGGCACTGGGGCGGCTTCGCCAGCTTGAACGCCGACCTCATCAGGGGGTCGTCCTTAGCCTTGTCATTGGCGACGAGAATCGTGTCGGCCCCCAGGTGGGAGGTCCAGGTAACCGCGACCTGTCCGTGAATCAAACGGTCGTCAACTCGAAGCAGCTCGATCATTGCTCGGTCTCCAATCCTGACTAAAGAACCGGATAATCAACGGCAGCGCTGCACAGGCGTCAGCGAAGGGCCTATAGCTCGTCTGACTCGAGGTCGTCGGAATCCTCTGCGTCGTCATCAACCAAATCGGCGAGCACGCCGATCCCCCTCTTCGAGGCCTCGACGGCATTGCGGATCAACGCAAGGTCGGATTCGCGACGAGAGGGCCCGCCAAGGGGCAGCAGTGCGAGCTCCAGTAATAGCCCGAGATTGAGCCCGACCACGTAATAGGCGTCCGGACGCCGCGGGGCCACCTGGATGGTTGCCTGCGTGGTGCTCCCGCCGGGAATGTCGGTTACGACCACGACGGGGCCCGAGGAAGAAACCGAATCGATCGCCTGCTCGATTCTCTTGGCGATGGCATCAACGGTCTCGCTGGTTGTGACGCTCACAACCGCCGCGCTGTTCGCATCGCCTAGCACGAGCCTGAGGGAGCTGAGAATGCCTCGCGCAAACTCGGCATGCGTCACCAGCACGAAGCTATTTGCCATGTAGGCTCCTTCCAGCTGGGAGGGGTAATCCGTAATTGAGGGTACCGGTGCTTGTCTATGTCGTTATAGTTGATATAGACGTCTGTAACAAGTAATTAATGACGGCTTCGCCGAGCGGCAGTAACTCGCTCCCTAGCGTCATTTCCGAGGCGGGTGCCCAGCAATCCTGCCCTGTCCTTTCCGAGCCGCTTCCACACGAAGCTGTTTGTATTCAATAAGAACTGAGCGGAATTCGCACCGAAAACTGAGCACCCCAC
>OIXX01000393.1_pt1 | contig 27651 bp, 20 predicted proteins | sample 1588161 | NCBI WGS metagenome assembly OIXX01 (sample SAMN03283274) | human gut metagenome | biome: human-associated habitat; material: feces | host: Homo sapiens | place: Peru | collected 2012
CGGCTCCCCGGGGGCCAGAACCTCGTTTCGTGCGGAGCCGAACCAGGCCGGGCTGCCAGAACCCCCGCTCGTGCGGAGAAAGGTCGACAAAACCGCGCCTCGTGCGGGGCTGTTCCGGCCGAGATGACAAAACCGCGCTTCGTGCTAAGCACGAACGGCTGAATTGTCAGTTCCTTGCGCGCTCGTTGGCATCGCCTTGGGAAAATCGCAGGTAGATAAGGTGTTGAACCGTACGCCCCAAGCGGCAGCTGACGTCCGGCTCTGCACGAACCGGAGAATTGTCAGCTGCGGCTCTCCAGCTCCGCATGGGCCCGAGAACTGTCATGCCGCCGCCCGGGTCCCGCTACGGCCGCGCCGCCGCTACCATACGGTCATCGGGCGGTTCTGGCCGGCGGCGCACATGCTCAGCCGTCCGTCGGGCGTACGGGCCTCGGTGAAGGTGTCGTCAACTGGCTCGGCGCCCACGGCGGCGGCAAGCGTGTGCACGGCAATGCTCGGCCGGTTGTTCTCCTGCGAGAGGTGCATGGCCACCACGGTCTCCGTGTCGGGCCCCACAAGGGTACGCAACGCGTCCGCCGCCTGGTCGTTCGATAGATGCCCGTGGTCGCCGCCCACGCGCTGCTTGAGGTAGGCGGGGTAGGGGCCGGTTGCCAGCATGCGAGCGTCGTGGTTGCTCTCGAGTGCCAGCACGCGCACGTTGCGCAGCAGGTCGAAGGCGCGCTCGCCCAGCATGCCGGTGTCGGTGCAGTAGCCAATGGCGTCCGCCGCCTCGCCCTCGCCGCAGTCGAAGCGCAGGCCAAAGGGCTCGGCCACGTCGTGGAAGGTGGGAAAGGTGCGAACGCGCATCCCGCCGGCCTCGAACTCGTCATCGGCCCCCACGAGCTCGAACGGCAGCTCGGTGAGGTACTTCCGCCCGCCCGCCGTGCCCGCCGTCGCCACGAGGCGGCCCTCCCAGCGGTTGCACCACACGCTGAGGCCGCTCACGTGGTCGGCGTGCTCGTGCGTCACCACCACGCAGCACACGCGGCCCATGTCGACGCCCAGCTCGTCGGCGCGGCGCAGCAGCTCGCGGCGCGACAGACCGTCGTCGACGAGAACGGAGCCCTCCGGCCCCTCCACCACGGTCGCGTTGCCCTTGGAGCCGCTTGCGAGCACGTGCAGGTGCATGCGGGGAATCACCGGCGCACCCCCGTACGGCGCTCGAGCACTCCCTCGAGCGCGGCGAGGTCGGACCTGTCCGCCTCGGCAGCCAGCTCGCCGGCCTCGATGCCCGCGCGCTTGGCCGCAACGAGCCCCGCGAGCAGCGCGTCGCACGACTCGGTCGTGGCGCGGCCCGCCATGTACGCGAGCGTGGCGGCAAGCGCATAGCGCCCAGAGAGGTAGTGCTGCGCGGCGAAGTCGTTGGGGTCTGCCGCCGGGTTCACCACGGGCGAGTTGCGGACGTTGGTGAGCATGGCCACCGCCACGTGCTGCACCGGGTCAATGACGCCGAGCGTGCCCGTGAATCCCGTGTGGCCCACGGCAGCAGGGTCGGCGAGGGGCGAGAGGAAGCGCGAGAACTCACCATCGGCCTCGCGTCTCCAGCCCAGGCCGAAGGTGGGATCCGCGTCCTTGGGCTTGATGAACCGGTCGAGCGTGTCCACGTCGAACAGCCGCACGTCACCGAAGCCGCCTCGGTTGATGATGGCTTGTTGCAGCACGGACAGGTCGCTCGCGCACGAGAAGAGCCCGGCGTGACCCGAGACGCCGCCCATCACGTGGAAGGCCTTCGCGTCGTGAACCTCGCCCTGGACGGTGCCTTGGCGCACGCCCGGGAAGTTCACGGCCCCGTCGCGCGTGTTGCCCCTGAGCTCGGTGGCCGCGCAGTCCGTGCGCGCAAATCCGTGATCGAGCGGGCGGTACGTCGTGTGCTCAAGGCCGAGCGGCCGGTAGAGGTGCTCGAGCACGAAGGCGTCGAGCCGGCTGCCGCTCGCGGCCTCCACGATCATCCCAAGCAGCATGTAGTCCACGTCGGAGTAGCGCGTCGCCGTGCCCGGCTCGTACTCCAGCGGCGTGGCGATGATCTTGGCGAGCGCCTCGTCGCGACTCTGCGTGAAGAGGCGGGCGTTGCCGCGGCTGCCGGGCACCACCTTGTGCTGCGTGAGGTCGTAGTCGGGGTTGTGGTAGCTGGGGTCGGCCGGAAATCCCGCCTGGTGCTCGAGCAGCTCGCGCACGGTGAGTGCGTCCTTGCCGCGGATGACGTCGCCGGGCTGGTCGGCAAACCCGGGCAGGTAGCTGGAGACGAGCGCGTCCACGTTCACCTTGCCCTCGGAGACGAGCTTCTGCAGGGCGAAGTTGCAGGCATACATCTTGGTGTTGCTCGCGAGGTCGTAGAGCGTCTCGTCCGTGACGGCCGTGCGCTCACTTGCGGGGATGGGCGTGCCGTCCGGGCGGTAGCTGTTGAGCGAGCCGTAATGGCCGCGCTTGATGACGGCACCGTTACGCACGACGGAGAGCTGCGCGGAGGGGAACCCGGCCGCCACCTCGGCTTCGATGATCTGGTCGAGCAGGACGAGGGCCGGGTCGTCGGCCCACGCGGCGGTCTCGTCGCGCAGCGTGGGGTAGGGGACGCGGATGCGGAGACGTGCGGAGGCCTGCCCGCCGCCTGCGGCACCCGCGCCCGCCGCCGCCCCGGCCGCGCCAACCCAGCCCGCCTGCAGCTGGTTGTCGCCGTTCACCGTCAGTGCCGAGATGTCGAGCTCGGCCCAGCCGTCCTCGTGCACGTCCGCAAGCGCCACGCGCCGGCCGTTCACGAACACGCGGAACTCCTCCGGCCGCCTCCCGCGAACCAGCAGCGACCCCTGTCGCTCGAAGCCCACGAACAGCCGCGCCATGCCCGTGGCGAGCGACTGGTCAAAGCCCTTCTCGCCGGGAAGCGCGGGTACGTCGAACTCCAGCTGGTAGCCATTCTCGGCAGCGTCCGTCATGCGTGTCCCTCTCGTCCGATCGGTCGTACACTTAACCACCCTAGTACAAGTCCGCACGCCCACAAGCTTTCGCAGGGAGGTCGGCCATGCCAACCGTCAGCAGGAGGTACGCTCGCCCGGAGTCGGCGTTCGAGCGTCCGGCCAGCGGTGCGCACCGTCGCGAGCTGGGCCCGGTCGTCCTCATGGTCTCCGGGGGCGCAGACTCGACGGCCCTGCTCGTGCTCGCCGCCACCTCCGAGCTCGACATCGACGACGGCCGGGGCCGCGCGCGCATCGCCGCCGAGCGCCTGCACGTGCTGCACGTCAACCACCAGCTGCGTGGCATCGACGCCGAGGAGGACGAGGAGTTCGTGCGCGACCTGTGCGCGCGCTACGGCATCCCCTGCACGGTGGAGCGCGTGGACGTGGCCGCGATCGCGGCGGCCCCCGGATCTGCCGACAGCAACGTGGAGAACGTGGGCCGCGAGGCCCGCTATGCGGCGGCCAACCGCCTCGCCAACGAGCTCTGCGAACGCGCGGGCCTGCCGCGCTCGGCCGCCCGCATCCTCACGGCGCACACCGCCAACGACCGGGCCGAGACGTTCTTCATGAACGCGGTCAAGGGCTCCGGGCCACAGGGGCTCTCGTCCATCCCGCGCCGCCGCAACCGCATCGTGCGCCCTCTGCTCGACCGCACCCACCAGGAGCTCTGCGACCTGCTGCGCATGCGCGGCATCGTGTGGCGCGAGGACGCGAGCAACGCCGACACGCGCTACCTGCGCTCGTTCGTGCGCCACGAGATCATGCCGCTTGCCCTTGCGCGCAACCCTCGCGTGGTCGAGAGCCTCGCCCAGACCTGCGACATCCTGTCCGAGGAGGACGCCTACCTGCAGGGCGTCGCGTCCCGCGTGCTGGCCGGCCTCACTCGCCGCCGTGCCACGGGCCTCGTCGTGCTCGACGCCGCGCGGCTGGCGGCCACGGAGGTGGCCGTGGCCCGGCGCGCGGTGCGCATGGCCGTGTGGGCCGTGGCCCCCAGCTGTCGGCTCGAGGCCCGTCACGTCGCGCGCGTGCTCGAGCTCGTGGCAGCCGGCTCCGGCTCGGCAACGCTGCCGGGCGGCGTGGACGCGCGCGTTACGTACGGAGCGCTCTTCCTGCGTGCGCGTGCGGCCCAGGGGTCGCTGCCCGGCTCGGGCTGGCTCGAGGTCCCGGGGCTTGCCACGGCGGGCAACTCCCACACGCTGGCGGCCCCCGGGCCCGTGGGCTCGCTCGAGCTCCCTGCTGGCACCCTCCGCGCTCGTCTGCGTGCGGTGGCGTCCGGCTCGAGCCCCGAGGCGCTCGCCCGCGCCCACGGCCGGGAGTGGGCAGGCACGTCGGCGCTGCTCGACGCTGCGGCCTGCGGTGTCGACGCGCGGGGTGGTCGGCTCTGGGTGGACGGCCCCCAGGCGGGCGAGGTGCTCTGTCCGCTCGGCATGCACGGGCAGTCCAAGAGGCTCTCCGACCTGCTCGCCGACGAGCACGTGCCCGCGCCTGAGCGTGCCCGCGTGCCCGTGGTGCGCGCGGCCCCCGACGGCGCCGTCCTCTGGGTGGCGCCCATCCGCCCCGACGAGCGCGCCCGCGTCACCGACGCGTCAAGGGTGCTGCTAGAATTGCAGTTTGTTCCCTCGCAGGAGTGAGGGCCTACCACCGGAAGGAGCGCGTCGTGGAGAAGATTCACCCGGACGTTGAGAGCATTGTGCTGAGCGAGTCGGACATCGAGGACATCGTCACCCGCATGGGCGCCGAGATCTCCCGTGACTACGCGGGCAAGAACCCGCTGCTCGTGGCCGTGCTACGCGGGGCCGTCGTCTTCATGGGCGACCTCATGCGCCACATCGACTGTGAGATGGGCATCGACTTCATGGCCGTCTCGAGCTACGGTGACGGCGCCAAGAGCTCCGGCGTGGTGCGCATCGTCAAGGACCTCGACACCAAGATCGAGGGTCGCGACGTCCTTATCGTCGAGGACATCCTCGACTCGGGTCTCACGCTCAACTACCTCATGAAGAACCTGTCCTCGCGCAACCCCCGCTCCATCGAGGTCGCGGCGTTCCTCGTCAAGGACGTCGAGGGTCGCAGGTGCCCGGTGACGCCGCGTTACGAGGGCACTCACGTGCTCGACAAGTTCATCGTGGGCTACGGCCTCGACTTCGCCGAGCGCTACCGCAACCTTCCCTACATCGGCGTGCTCAAGCCCGAGATCTACGCCAACAAGTAGGCCGGGAACACAGATTGGGCGTGACGCGGGCTGGGGGATTGCCTCCGGCCCGCTTGCCTAGACCGCCGCATCGACCGGAGAACCACACAGGAAAGCAGCCTATGAGCAGGAACAACAACGCGCCCGGCGGACACAGGGGGCAGCCGGGCGGCGCGCGCAGAACCATCTACTTCGTCATCCTCATCGCCTTCGTGGGCTACCTCGTGCACTCCATGAACCCGTCGTGGTTCGGCGACAACCCCACGGTCACGATGCCCACGAGCCAGATGGTCGAGGCCGTCAACGACGACCGCGTCTCCACACTCACTTACAAGCTCGCCACGGGCGACGTCACGGGTACGTTCTGGACCGAAGACGCCGACAAGGAGGACGAGTCCAAGCTCGTCAACTTCAAGAGTGCCTACGCGGGCGAGGACAGCCTCACCGAGCTCATGTCGAAGCACGACAACATCACCTACACCGTCGACACGAGCAACGACGACCTCGTGGAGACGCTGCTCACCTACGGTTTGCCGACGGCGATCCTCTTCTTCGCCCTCATCTACTTCATGCGACAGATGCAGGGGCAGAACGGTCAGGCCATGAGCTTCGGTAAGACTAAGGCCAAGACCACCGAGGAGACCCGCCCCAAGGTCAAGTTCAAGGACGTGGCCGGCGTAGACGAGGCGGTCGAGGAGCTCAAGGAGATTCGCGACTTCCTGGCCGAGCCCGAGCGCTTCCACAAGCTGGGCGCCAAGATTCCGCGTGGCGTGCTTCTGGTGGGCCCTCCGGGAACGGGCAAGACGCTGCTCGCGAAGGCCGTCGCCGGCGAGGCGGGCGTGCCGTTCTTCTCCATCTCCGGCTCCGACTTCGTGGAGATGTTCGTGGGCGTGGGCGCCTCCCGCGTGCGCGACCTCTTCAAGCAGGCCAAGGCCGCCGCCCCCGCCATCATCTTCATCGACGAAATCGACGCGGTGGGCCGCCAGCGCGGCGCGGGTCTCGGCGGCGGTCACGACGAGCGCGAGCAGACGCTCAACCAGCTGCTTGTCGAGATGGACGGCTTTGAGCAGAACGAGGCCGTCATCCTCATCGCCGCCACCAATCGCCCCGACATCCTCGACCCGGCGCTGCTGCGTCCTGGCCGCTTTGACCGTCGCGTCACGGTCGACCGTCCGGACGTGAAGGGCCGCGAGCAGATTATCCGCGTGCACTCCGAGGGCAAGCCGCTCGCTGCCGACATCGACTTCGGCAAGCTCGCCAAGCTCACCCCGGGCTTCACGGGCGCCGACCTCATGAACCTCATGAACGAGGGCGCCCTGCTCGCCGCGCGCCGCAATCGCACCAACATCTCGATGGGCGAGGTGGAGGAGGCCATGGAGCGCGTCATCGCGGGCCCCGAGCGCAAGTGCCGCGTCATGACGGCCGAGGAGCGCAAGACCATTGCCTACCACGAGAGCGGCCACGCCCTCGTGGGCCACATCCTCGAGAACTCCGACCCGGTGCACAAGATCAGCATCATCAGCCGCGGGCAGGCGTTGGGCTACACGCTGCAACTGCCGGAGGAAGACCACTTCCTCAGCACGCGTAACGGCATGCTCGACCAGATTGCGGTGCTGCTGGGCGGCCGCACGGCCGAGGAACTCTTCTGCGACGACATCACCACCGGCGCCAGCAACGACCTCGAGCGCGCCACCAAGCTGGCCCGCCAGATGGTCACGCGCCTGGGCATGAGCGAGGCCCTGGGCACGCAGGTCTTCGGCGAGGCACAGCACGAGGTCTTCCTGGGCCGCGACTACGCCGACCACCAGGACTACTCGGCCGAGACGGCCAAGCGCATCGACGACGAGGTCGAGCGCATCATGCGCGAGGCCCACGGTCGCGCCCGCAAGGTGCTCGAGGAGTACTGCAGCCGCATGGACGTGATGGCGCACGTGCTGCTCGCCCGCGAGACGGTCGAGGGCGACGCGGTGAACGCGCTGCTCGACGGTACCTGGGACGAGTACCTGGCCGCCCACCCCGCGGAGGCCAAGGAGGAGCAGGCCGCCGAGGCCGGCGCCGTGGAGCCGTCGGCGGGTGCTGCCGAGGCCGAGGCCGACACGCCGTCGGCGGGCGCATCTGAGGAGGAGAATCCGATTGATTAACGAGACCATGTACGCGTACGGCGCGTCCAAGAGCTCCATTCGCGAGATCGCGGCCTACGGCGCTGCCCGTAAGGCCGAAATCGGCGCCGACAAGGTCTTCGACTTCAGCCTGGGCAACCCGAGCGTCCCCGCGCCTGCAGCCGTCGCCGACTCCATCCGTCGCAGCCTGGAGCTCCCGCCTGCGCAGGTGCACAGCTACACGCCGGCCAACGGCCTGCCCTTCTGCCGCGAGGCCATCGCGTCCTCGCTCGCCAGGCGCTTCTCGGCCGAGATGGGCGGCAAGCCCGTGGCGGATGCGGGCGACCTCTACGTGACCTGCGGTGCGGCGGCCTCGCTCTCCATCACGCTGCACGCCGTGACCAACCCCGGCGACGAGGTCGTCGTGATTGCCCCGTACTTCCCCGAGTATCGCGTCTGGATCGAGTCGTGCGGCTGCACCTGCGTGGAGGTTATGGCGGACAAGGACACCTTCCAGATTGACGTCCCGGCCGTGGCGGAGGCCGTCACGCCGCGTACGGCTGCCGTCATCATCGACTCGCCCAACAACCCCGTGGGCACGGTCTACACGCGCCAGAACCTCGAGGACCTCTCCCGCGCCCTGCGCGAGCGCTCCGAGGAGCTTGTGAGGCCCATCTACCTCATCTCCGACGAGCCCTACCGCGAGATCACCTACGGCGCGGAGGTGCCCTGGGTCCCCGCCCTCTACGACCGCACGGTCGTCTGCTACAGCTACTCCAAGAGCCTGTCGCTGCCGGGGGAGCGCATCGGCTGGGTGCTTGTGCCGCCCACCAACCCCGAGCACGACCGTCTCGTCCCGGCCATCGCTGGTGCGGGCCGCTCGCTCGGCTTCGTGTGCGCACCGGCCATCTTCCAGCGTGTCATTGCCGACTGCGTTGACGAGCCGAGTGACGTTGCCGCCTACGAGCGCAACCGCAAGGCGCTCACGGAGGGCCTTGCCGCGGCCGGCTACACCTACATCGAGCCGGCCGGCGCCTTCTACCTGTGGGTCAAGGCGCTCGAGCCCGACGCCAACGCATTCTTCGAGCGCGCGAAGGCCCACGAGCTGCTGCCGGTCCCGTCCGACTCCTTCGGTTGCCCAAGCTGGGTGCGCGTGGGCTACTGCGTGAGCTATGGCACCATCGTGAACTCGATGCCTGCCTGGGAGGCCCTCGCGGCGGAGTACCGCTAGGCGCCGCTGTTCTTGCGTGCGCCGCCGTGCCGTCCGGTACGTGCCTTCGGCCGTCGTCCGAGACACGCCCGTTGGCGCCGCCGTGCCGTCCGGCGCGTTCCTCGGCACGCGCCCCTCGGCTCAGGCCAGCCCCGCATCATCATGCGTTCGTAAGGGCCCGGGATTCCGTTCCGGGCCCTTTCGCATGTGGGATACTGGTGTCAGAAACGGCTAACTAACCCGCCACTCGTCATGGAGGCCCCATGCTCCAGAATCTCTGCGACACCCACACCCATACGCTGTACTCGCGTCACGCCTACTCGACCATTCACGAGAACGTCGCCGCCGCCCGCGACGCCGGCCTTGAGCTTCTCGGCTGCACCGAGCACTTCAGCGACATGCTGTTCCCGCTGGCCTCGCTCACGGAGGCCGACTTCCGCGACTACCAGTACTTCGACAACTTCGCCATCTGGCCCGAGGTGTGGGAGGGCGTGCGCGTCCTTCACGGCTGCGAGGTCGACATTCGCGGGCTCGACGGCTCGCTGTTCGGTGACCTCATCAACGTGTCCCGAACCATCACGGGCAAGCCCCTGGAGAACATCAGGACGCTCTCCGAGAAGGTCTTCTCCGCTTGCGACTACGTGGTTGCGAGCGTGCATCTCGATGACTTCGCCAGGGACGCCACCGTGGCGCAGGGTACGGAGATGTACCTCAACGCGCTGCACCGCGACAAGGTGCTGACGCTGGGGCACACGGGCCGCTCGGGCGTTGCCTACGACCTTGATGAGGTCATCGGCGAAGCGGCGCGGCTCGGCAAGCTCATCGAGATTAACGAGCACAGCCTCGAGTCGCGCCCGCACCTTGAGCCGGGCATCTGCCGTTCCATTGCCGAGAAGTGCGCCGAGCTGGGCTGCCAGGTGGCCGTCAACACCGACGCGCACATCTGCTGCCAGGTGGGCGACTTCCATGCCGCGCTCGGCATGCTCGAGGAGATTCACTTCCCGCAGGAGCTCATCGCCACGCGCGGCGCCGAGGCCTTCCTCGCCGCCAAGCGGCGCGCGCTGGGGGAGTAGAGCCAGAGTGGGGCCAGGCCCGGCGGGGCGATGCCCTACAGCTCGATCTGGAGCTCCACGGGGCAATGGTCGCTGCCGAGCACCTCGGAGAGGATGCCCGCGCCCGTCACACAGTCGGCCACGTCGTTGGAGACGAGGAAGTAGTCGATGCGCCAGCCTGCGTTGTTCTTGCGGGCGTTGAAGCGGTAGCTCCACCAGCTGTAGGCACCCGTGAGCTCGGGGAAGCGCGCGCGGAAGGTGTCGGTGAAGCCGGCGTCAAGCAGCTTTGTGAAGGACTCGCGCTCCTCGTCGGAGAAGCCGGCGTTGCCGCGGTTGCTCTTCGGGTTCTTGAGGTCGATTTCCTCGTGCGCCACGTTAAAGTCGCCGCAGGTCACCACGGGCTTCTCGGCAGCAAGACGGCGCAGGAACTCGCGGTAGCACGCGTCCCACGCAAGGCGCGTATCGAGACGGACCAGCTCGCCCTGGGCGTTGGGCGTGTAGACGTCCACGAACCAGTAGCTGGGGAACTCGAGCGCGCACACGCGGCCCTCGGTGGCGGCCACGGCCACGAGTGCCTCGTCCTCGGCGGAGAGGATCTCGTGCGCGATGGGCAGCAGTGCGTCGGCGCGCAGCACCTGCGCCGGATCCTCGCGGCTGAATACGGCCGTGCCCGAGTATCCCTTGCGCTCGGCGTGGCTCCACGTCTGGTGGTAGCCCGGCAGGTCGAGGTCGAGCTGACCAGCCTGCAGCTTCGTCTCCTGCAGGGCGATGACGTCGGCGCCAAACGACTCGGCAATCTCGACAAACCCGGGGTCCTTCTTCATGACGGCGCGCAGGCCGTTGACGTTCCAGGAGACGAGGCGCAGGTTGCGGGTGGTGGTCATGGGGCTCCCTCGGGTTGTGGCTCGTGGTGCGGCTGGGTGCGATGTGTGATGTTCTCGCTCAGTACGATACGCAATCTATGGGAGCGGCGCTGCCGGCGGCGCTTGTGCTGTGACCGCTGCTATCGCCCGCCTCTCTTGCAGCTTGCACTCATAGGAGCGTTTGCGGCGCGTTTGTCGAGCAAATGCGCGAGATCGTGCAGCCTGCCGCCGCCCACCGTGTAGCTTGCACTCACAGGAGCGTTTGCGGCGCGTTTGTCGAGCAAATGCACGAGATCGTGCAGCCTGCCGCCGCCCACCGTGTAGCTTGCACTCACAGGAGCGTTTGCGCGCTGCAGCGCCCGGCCCCGCGCGTCGTCGTCACCCGCGCAGCCAGGCCAGCCAGTCGTCCATCTCGCGCCCGGCGCGGGCGTGGTCCATCGCGACGAAGACGAACCGCTCGTAGCCGTCGCGCTCCGCGAGATGCAGCGGGATGTCGCTACCCTCGCCGAGGCCGGTGTCGCGCCCGACAAACCTGTAAGCCCGCTGCCAGATTTCTTGCCCCAGACAGGTTCAAGCGGTGAGCCCCCTGGGTATACAAGACAACTTACGTGTCATTCGCTCCCCAGGCCGAAGACGTCTCTCCCAAGGCAGGGCCTGCCCTCCATCCGGCACTGTTCCTTAAGAAAGAACAAGGGTGGGGTAATGGTTTTGTGTGTAGAGAGAGGAGAGGTTCATGGGACGAAGAATGCAACCGGCCGACGGGGAAGCGACGGGGGCGAAGATGCACGGGTCTTACGGGACCCCAACAGCTTCGCGGGCGTCCGTCATCCGGCCCGCTGCGGCTGACGCCCGGCTCGCCGCGTCTGGCGCCAAAGCGGGCGCGTCTGGTAAGGGTGTGGCTGCGCCTGTCGTCCGGTACACCGCGCCTAGCGCCCACCATGCCACGACTGGCACCGGCGCACCGGCGAACCGGTCTGCCCACATTCCCGACCGCACGTCTCCGGAGGCCTACCGCGACTACCTCGTGGGGCGAGAGCTCGCGCCGGCGACCGTCGAGAAGTACGTGCGCGAGGCGGAGCGCTTCGTGGCCTATGCGTGCCAGGGCGGGTACGCCGCGACGCCGTCGGTCGCGCAACCGATCGCCCTTCCCCTTGCGTCGCTCACGAAGCGGGCGGTCCTCGGTTACAAGGGATGGCTGACCGAGTGCTTCGCCCCCGCGACGGTCAACGCGGCCCTTGCGGCAACCAACAAGTACCTGGCGTTCGTCGGTCGGTCCGACCTGTGCGTGCAGCCCCTGCGCGTGCAGACCGTCGCGTTCCGCCTCCCCGGGCGCGACCTCACGCGCGCGGACTACGAGCGGCTCCTGGCCGCCGCCCGCCAGACCGGTGACGAACGCATGCTGCTCGTGCTCCAGACCGTCTGCTCGACGGGCATGCGCGTGAGCGAGCTGCGCTACGTCACGCTCGAGGCGGTGCGTGAGCGCTCGGCGGTGGTGTCGAACAAGGGAAAGGTGCGGCGCGTGTGGCTGCCCGACCAGCTTTGCGAAGGCCTGCTCGCATACGCCGGCCGGCGCAACGTCGCGAACGGGCCGGTGCTGCTCTCGAGCGCGGGGCAGCCGATCGAGCGCACGTATGTGTGGCGGCACATGAAGGCCCTTGCGCGTCACGCAGGCGTGGACGAGCGCAAGGCCTATCCGCACAACCTGCGCCACCTCTTCGCGCTCACGTATTACGACGCGTATCGCGACCTCGACGCGCTGGGCGAGATCCTCGGCCACGCGCGGGTGGAGACGACGCGCATTTACGTGGCGACGACCGGCGCGGAGCGTCAGCGACAGATTTCGAGCCTGGAACTTGCCGGTGGGGCAGCAACTCCGTTTGCAGAATAAAAGGAGCCGCGGATAAGGGCAGGGCACGCGTCGAGACGCCGCGTGTCAGGCGCGCGTTTTTGTGCGGTTGATTGGTTGATAAGTACTCGACTCTTCAATAAAACCGCAGGTAGAAGGCTCGTGCAACGGAATGGGCGTTCCGTTGCACGCCCCCGATTGATGGGATTTGCGCTTCTAGCTGGGGTTACGTAACCATGAACGCGTAGAAAAATACTCTATTTCCCATATCACTCTTTCAAGCTAATTGAATGTCTTTTCAGCGCCCCCGTGCTATAGTTGCCATACTTATACATATATATGTGGTGCTAGCCGCTCACGGTGCGAGAGGGACAAGCTCGTGCAACGGAACGCCCATTCCGTTGCACGTGACCCGCACGGGGACAAGAATGGGGTTGCCAAATGAAGATCAAAACCGCACTCAAAAGACTCGGGCACACGCTCGTCGGCCTCGCCGCCGGCTGCGCCCTGGCCGTGCTGGCGCCCACGGTGGCGCTCGCCGCGACGCCGATCACTACGACGATTGCCAACCCGGCCGAAACGACGGTCAACCTGTTCGACTACGGCGTGACGGGCGCTCCGACCGACAAGGACACCGGTAGCTTGTGGGTGGGGAATCGCAACAACGGCATCAATGCCGGCCACCTGCTCAAGTTTTTCAATGGCGGTATCGACTTCTGGAACGCCCCCAACCACGGCAACAACGGCGCGAGCGTAACGCCTAACATCGTGAAGTCGACGCTTGAGGATGGCTACCCGGTGCTGTCTGGACGCTATTCTGCAACCAACGAGGTAGGCTCCGGCGTCGACCCGCACGAGTCCCTCGCGTACCTGTTCAACCCGGACAGCAGCTATGACAGCAAGTATCGCACCACCTATGCCGACGTCGACGGCCTCTTCCAGGTTGACCCGAACGACGGCAGCTACTACTACGACAGCTCGCAGAACTTCGCGAGCCTCAACAAGGATGGCAAGAACTTCACGGTCTACAGCGAGCCCTCGAAGACGACCAATGGCGGCGCCCCGAAGGGCCAGTTCTTCCCGTTCAACTCTGCGGCCGACATGGTCGACAACGGAAACATCAAAGTCAACAACGACAAGATCGACCACTGGTTCGGCCTCTCGATGACGACGAGCTTCTCGCAGCCCGCCAACGGCCAGGTGTACAACCAGAACGGCGAGTACGTGCCGATGCAGTACCACTTCAGCGGTGACGATGACGCGTGGGTCTTCATCGACGGCGTGCTCGTGGGCGACCTGGGCGGTACGCACGAGGCCCTGGGGCTCGACATCAACTTCCAGACCGGCGACGTGAATGTCAACGGGAACAAGACGAACCTCAAGGCCCTCTATGACAAGGCCGGCCGGACGAGTGCCACGGAGTGGAAGGGCAACACCTTCGCCGACGGCAGCAACCACACGCTCAACTTCTTCTACCTCGAGCGCGGCGGCTGGGAGTCCGACCTCAAGATCAAGTACAACCTCATCTCCACGAGCGACTACTCCGCCCACAAGGCGCTGCTGAAGTCCGCCACGAACCAGGCGCCGCTGCAGGACGGGCAGTTCTCCTTCGAGCTCACGGGCTCGGCCAATGCTGACGGCACAGGTGCCATCGACCGCGCCTTCATCCCTGCGGCCACGGACCACTCGACGGTGGACACCTCGGACGGCACGCTGCACATCACGGCGACCAACTCTGCCGAGGGCGACGTGAACTTCGGCAACCTGCATCTGAATGACGGCGCCAAGCTGGATGGCAAGACCGCTTACTTCAAGGTACGCGAGACGTCGACCAGCGGGGGCGGCATCGTGGCCGACGGCCAGACGTACTACTTCAAGGGTACGTTCGTGCAGGAAGACGGTCACTGGAAGCTCAAGAAGACCTACTACACTGACGCCACCTACGAGACGCCGGCCACGGACGTGAACTTCGCGAGCTTCGTGAACAGCTATGACGTGGACGCCCAGCCCATCGCCGTGACGGGCACGAAGACCATCAGCGGCGGCGACCCGGCACGCGGGTTCAAGGACGGCGACGCCTTCACGTTCAACGTGAGCGTCGACAACAATGGCCCGCTGCCGAGCAATGCTGACGAGAACGGGAACATCACGATCAACCCAAAGTCGGGGAGCAGCGCGCCCATTAACTTCGGCGACCTCAAGTACAGCCTCGCCGACGCGGGCAAGACGTTCACCTATACGGTGAAGGAGAGCGGCGGCACCCTGCCGGCTGGCGTTTCGGCGGACACTACCGTCAAGACGTTCAGCGTGCATGTCGAAAAGGTCACGACGGACGCCACGGTCTCCCTCGAGACGACGGTTACAGATGCAAACGGCAAAACGCTGGATGCTGATGGCCTGAAGGCGCTCCTCACGTTCAACAACACCTACACGGCCAACCCCGCCACGGTGAGCGGAGAAGGCACCCTCGCTGGCACGAAGACGCTGACGGTGACGAACAGCGACAAGAAGCTCGCCGCTGGTGACTTCACCTTCGTTGCGAAGCAGACAAAGGGCGATACGGTGACGCCGAGCAACGGCCTGACCGTCACGAATGGCGCGAATGGTGACGCCGGTGCCTACGACTTCGGCTCTCTGACGTTCTCCAAGGTCGGCACCTACACCTATGAGGTTGCCGAGCAGAACGACGGCAAGACAGGCTTCACCTATGACAACACGACGTACACCGTGACCTTCACGGTGAGCGACCCCGGTACCGGCACGCTTCAGGTTGACCGTACCGTAACGAGCACGAGTGACAAGGCCGACCTCTCCTTCACCAACAGCTATGCGCCCGAGCCCGCGACGACCGTCGCTCTTGGTGGCGTGAAGGCCGTTACCGCCTCTACCGGCAACGAGTACAAGGGTGGTCTCGACAAGTTCAGCTTCAAGCTGAAGGATTCCGATGGCAAGGTTGTTGATACGGTTGCCGCCGATGCCAATGGCAAGTACAGCTTCGGCACGCTCGACCTCACGACTGTCGGCGATCACACCTATACCGTCTCCGAGGTAAAGGGCAATGAGCCCGGCGTTTCGTATGATGGCGCGACTTACACCGTGACCTTCACGGTCGAGGACGAGGGCGGCCAACTCAAGGTCACAGATACCAAGGTGACTGGTGGCAGCAGCACGTCTGCCGACGCACTCAACTTCACCAACGCCTACGATCCGGCATCCGTGAGCTGGACGCCGTCCGGCACCAAGGTTCTGAACACCACCGAGGGCACCGGTGCCGCGCGCGCCATCACTGACAATGAGTTCTCCTTCACCATCACGGGTGACGACGGCACCAATGAGACCGTGACCAACAAGGGTAACGGCTTCACCTTCTCCCCGATCACCTACACGCAGGTCGGTACGCACACCTACACGATTACTGAGGTTAAGGGCACTGATCCGACCATCGAGTACGACCGGAACTCTTACAAGGTGACCGTCGATGTCACTGATGAGGGCGGCAAGCTTGCGACGAAGGTGACGGGTGGTGAAAGCGTCGCGTTCACCAACACCTACACCCCGTCGGCCGCCACGGTCACCGGTAGCCAGATCAGCGGCACCAAGACCCTGAACGGACGTGCCGCGCAGGATGGCGAGTTCACCTTCGACCTCTTCGACTCTGACGGCAACCTCGTCGACACGGCCACCAACGTTGCAGCCGCGGACGGCGAGGCCAAGGGCTTCGCCTTCTCCAAGGACCTCGCCCTCGACAAGGTGGGCACCTACACCTACACGGTGGTCGAGGAGAACGGCGGCAAGCACGTTGACGGCGTCGACTATGACGACTCCACCTTCGGCGTGACGATCACCGTGACGCAGGACACCGATGCCCACAAGCTCGTCGCCACCGTGTCCACCACCAAGGACGGCGCCGACGCCCCGATTGCCTTCGTGAACACCTACAAGGTCGACACCTTCACGTCCGTCTCGCTCACCGCGAACAAGACGCTGACGGGCAAGGCGCTCGAGGCCGGACAGTTCACCTTCAAGCTCGCGGACGGCAACGGCTACGAAACGACCGGCACGAACGACGCGAGCGGCAAGGTAACCTTCGCGGGCATCCCGCTCGAGCACACCGGCACGTACGCGTTCACGATCTCCGAGGTCAACGACGGCCAGGCCAACGTCACCTACTCCGACGCCACCTACCGCGTGAACGTCACCGTGGTCGACAACGGCAAGGGCGCACTCGAGGTCACGGGCATCGAGTACCCCGACGGCGAGCCGGTGTTCGCCAACACCTACACCGAGCCGCCCGTGCAGACCCCGAGCGACGACGGCTCCGGCGAACCGCCTGCGGAGACCCCGACCGACGACGGCTCCGGCGAGCCCAATAAGGAGCTGCCGCAGACCGGTGACACGAGTGTGAGCCCCGCAGCCCTCGCCTCCGTCGGCATTGCCGCCGTCGCGGCCGTGTGCGCCGGCGTGGTGCTGCGCCGCCGCAACTCGCGCTAGCGAACGCATGAAGTGACGGGCCGGGGCCCCAAGGGGTCCCGGCCCGCTGTCATCTAGGGAGCGTTGGGTACGCAATGACGAAACGCGTGAAGCTCGACCCGTCGGCCAACGCGCGCATCAACGAGCTTGAGCTTGCGATCATGAGGTTCGTGAGCTCGCGCACGGGTGGCGTCGCCGTCCTGGGGCTGTCCGAGTTCGCGAGCGAGCTCGGGCGCAGCAACGCAGCGACGCGCAACGGCCTGCGGTCGCTCGACAAGAAGGGGCTGCTGAGCGTGCGCGCCCGCTTCCTCAAGAACGGTGGCCAGCTCGAGAACGAGTACGAGCTCACGGAGAGCGGGCGCCACATCCTGAAGCTCGCCTGCAACCAGGGGTAGAGTCGCGCGCCGTCGGGCTATGCTGCTAGGTGGCACCCAACGAATCGAGGCTCCTATGTCACAGACCATCACCGACGCCCAGGCGGCGGCAGCTGAGCTTTCCCGCCGCATCGACAGGGCCAAGCGCGTCGTCTTCTTCGGGGGCGCGGGCGTGTCCACCGCCAGCGGGATCCCGGACTTCCGCAGTGTGGACGGGCTCTATCACCAGAAGTTCAAGTACCCGCCCGAGACGATGCTCTCCCATGAGTTCTACGAGGAGCACCCAGCGGAGTTCTTCGACTTCTACCGCCAGAAGATGATCGCCCTGGGGGCCAAGCCCAACCAAGCTCACCTCAAGCTTGCCGAGCTCGAGCGCGTCGGCAAGCTCACGGCCGTGGTGACGCAGAACATCGATGGCCTGCACCAGGCGGCGGGCTCCAAGAACGTGCTGGAGCTGCACGGCTCGGTGCACCGCAACATCTGCCAGCGCTGTGGCAAGGCGTACTCCGCCGAGTGGATCATGGCCCGCGAGCACGAGGATGAACACGGCGTGCCCGTGTGCCCTGCGTGTGGCGGACGCATCAAGCCCGACGTGGTGCTCTATGGCGAGGCGCTTGACGACCACGTGGTGGGCGCCGCCCTGCACCAGATCGCCGCGGCCGACATGCTCATCATCGGCGGCACGAGCCTCGTGGTGTACCCGGCGGCCGGGCTCGTGCAGTACTTCCGCGGAGACGACCTCGTGATCGTGAACAAGGACGCCACGCCGGCAGACTCCCAGGCCGACCTCGTCTGCCAGTGTGACATTGCGAAGGCGTTCGACTTCTAGCGCCCAGGCGAGCGGGGTCTGTGTGCGTGTCCCGCCCGTGGGTTGGGCGCGCGACGCGACCGGCTACAATCGAACGCATTGCACCGACGACGGGAGGACTGTCTACATGCTTCGAGAGGATCTCGCGACGTGGCACTGCGGCTCGCACGAGCTGTCCCTTTCGCGTCCCCGCATCATGGGCGTGCTCAACGTCACACCCGACTCGTTCTCCGACGGTGGCGAGCATGCGGACGCCGACGCGGCCATCGAGTGGGGCATGCGCCTGCTCGACGAGGGCGCCGACATCATCGACGTGGGCGGAGAGTCCACGCGCCCGGGCTTCACGGCCGTCTCGCCCGACGAGGAGGCCAAGCGCGTGGTGCCCGTTATCCGTGCGCTCGTCGACGCGGGTGCCATCGTGTCCGTGGACACGCGTCATCCCGAGGTGGCGCGCCTGGCCATCAAGCTTGGCGCCTCGATTCTCAACGACGTGACGGGATTTACCAATCCGGACATGGTCAAGGTGGCCGTGGAGAGCGACTGCGGATGCATCGTCATGCACGCCGGCGAGGTGTCCGACCACACGCCCCGACGCTCCGTCACGCTCGACTCAAGCCCTGCCGCCCATACGGCCGCGCCCGGCGGCGAGGGCGACGACAAGACGCCCGCGCCCGGCGAGTCGACGGCTTCGGGGCGGGCCGAGAAGCCCGCACAGGCCGAGAAGGGCGGCGGGCTCGACGAGGTCATGCGGCGTAGCGGCGCCCGCGGCGTCACGGCGGCGACGGTGCGTGTGGGGAACCGTCACTTCACCCTGCCCGAGGAGGCGCCCATCATGCGGCGCGTCATGGGGTTCCTCGGCGACCAGGCCCGCGAGCTCATGCGTGCCGGCGTGGCCCGCGAGCGCATCTGCGTCGACCCGGGCCCCGGCTTCGGCAAGCTTGCCGACGAGGACGTCGTGATTCAGCGCGCCACGGCCAAGATGGTCTCGATGGGCTATCCCGTGATGTGCGCCGTCTCGCGCAAGCGCTTCGTGGGCGCGGTGTCCGGCGTGCACGAGGCCGCTGGCCGCGATGCCGCGACGGCGGGCGTGTGCGTGGCCGCAGTGGCGGCGGGTGCGCGCCTGCTCCGCGTGCACGACGTGAGGGACGTGGTGCAGACGCTCGACGGCTACTGGGCCATCGCCCACCCCGACCCGCGTCGCGCGTTCGTGGCGCTCGGCTCCAACGTGGGCGACCAGCTCGGGAACCTGGCGCGCGCCACCGCGCTGATCAACGCCATACCGCTCACGTGCGTCACGGCCGTGAGTCGCGCCTACCAGAGCGAACCTGCCTATGGCATCGCGGACGCCGTGTCCAACGCGGTGGTCGAGATTCGCACCGAGCTGGCGCCGCTTGTGCTGCTCGACGCGCTCCTGGGCGTGGAGCAGGAGCTTGGCCGCACGCGCCCGCAGGGCCCCCACGGCCACGCGCCGCGCACCATCGACTGCGACCTCGTCTGGATGGAGGGCGAGGAGCACGCTGGCAACCGCCTGCGCCTTCCGCACCCGGGCCTCGGCGAGCGCGACTTCGTGCTCACGCCCATGGAGGACCTCATGCACGATCCGGCGCGCTTCCTCGCGCATTCGGGCGTGAAGGTGCTGCCGCGCGAGGAGCGCGTGGGCTTCGTCCAGACCGACCTGGGAGAGATCGCATGGGAGTAAGCGAGACGGACGCGGCCTCCGGCATGCCGGAGGGCCAGGACGTGGACACGCGCGGTGCCGAGGAGCTGCCGACGCTCACGGTCGTGGAGTCGACGGGCTCCACCAACGACGACGTCATGGCGCTCGGTCGTGCCGGCGAGCCCGCGGGCACGACCGTGGCCGCCCACGAGCAGACGCTCGGTCGCGGCAGGCGCGGGCACATCTGGGGCTCTCCGGAAGGTGGGCTCTACCTCTCCGTGCTGCTCCGGCCGCAGGTTCCCATGCACTACCTCATGGGCCTCTCGGCCGTCTGCGCCATGGGGGCGCTCGATGCGCTTGCGTCCCTTGGGGCCACGCGGGCCGCGCTCAAGTGGCCCAACGACGTGGTGGTTCTCGAGGAGGGTGGCCTTCCCGGCGCGGCCCGCAAGCTCGCGGGCATCCTCGTGGAGGCGGGTACGGGCGAGGCCGGTATGTTCGCGGTGTGTGGCATCGGCGTGAACCTCGTGGCGCCCCGCATCGACCTCGGCTCGATGGGCTCGGCGCGCCCGCTCGCCCCGGCCGCCCTCGTCGACGCGATGGCCCCCGGCGCGCCCCTGCCGGGCTTCGACGAACTGGCCGAGGCGCTGCGCCGCGGCATCGTGGCGCGGGTGGACGCGTGGTCGGCCGCCTACGCCGAGGGCCGGGCCGCCGCGGGACCGCTCGCCCCGATCCTGTCGGAGTACTTCGACGAGATCCCGCTGCTTGGCCACGAGGCCGAGGCCGTCCTGCCCGACGGCCGCGTCTGCGCGCGTGGCGAGTTCGCCGGCCTCGACGTCTGGGGCCGCGCGACCCTGCGCCTGGCGGACGGTCGCGAGCTCGACTTCGCGAGCGAGCAGGCGAGCCTGCGTGCCCCGGAGGCATAGCGCCCAGACCGCGCCCCCCTCGCCCCGCGCTCAAGCCTGTGGGCCCGCAGTCCCGCCCCGCAGCCAACGCGTCGGCGCCCCTCTCGCCCCATCAAACCCTTACATACCTTCACCCCATCGCGAGAATCCCTGACAATCTGCGTCTGACGTGACAAATTGCTGACACCCGTCTGAAGGTCGTGTTACGAGCGGCTTCTAGAGTATCGACGCGTCAATTCCGGAAGCGCGCCGTGCACGGGGGACTGCGTCGAGCCATGACGGGCTGGCCTCGGCCTCGACGGCGCGTACAGGGAGAAGGGGTACGTACGTCTAGTCTCAAGATCTCGCACCTGACCGACCTTCATGTGCGCCGCGACTACCGCGGGACGATGTTCGAAACCGCCTACGACATGGCCATCTCGCCAACCGCCTACCTGGAACTTGGCCTGCGCCGCGCCGCGCGCGAGCGTCCCGACGCGCTCGTCCTCACGGGCGACCTCATCCACGAGGGCACGTCCGAGGACTACGAGTTCCTCCGCGCGCTCATCGAGCGCGAGATGCCGGGCGTCCCGGTCGTTCCCGTGTTGGGAAACCACGACAACAAGGCCGAGTTCTACCGGGGCTGGTTCGGCGAGGACCGAGACGGCCGCTACAACGACGTGACCGAGGTCGGCGGCTACCGGTTCGTCACCCTTGACACGTCCACTGAGGGCGAGGCCGACGGGTCCATCGACGCGGATCAGGCGGCATGGCTGTTCGACGTGCTCAAGACCCCCGCGGAACATGGGACGATCCTGTTGGGCCACCATCCGTTCCGTTCCGAGCAGGCATGGTTCACCTGCGAGCTCCCCGAGGGCTTCCTCGACAGGATCCGACGCTCCGACGTCATCGCCTACCTCTGTGGCCACGCCCACTACCTCGAGTCCCGGAGCATGGGTGGGTTCATGCAGGTCACGGGCGAGTCGTTTGACTACGGCGTCGAGACCCTCGTCTCGCGCACCGAGGTTGTCTGGACCGAGACGCGCGCGTTCAACACGTGCTGGGTCGAGGGGCGCGACATCGCGGCGCACGCACACTTCCTCTTCCCGTTCGACCCGGTGATCGCCACGTTCCCGCTTAGCCAGGCGTAGGCCGCCGCACCCGCGGCTGCCGCTCCCGCCGCCCCGGCCGCGCCCGCCACCGACCTCCCCGTCGCCCATCCCACCGTCCCACATCTCATCACGCGCTCCGGCCGGCTCTTCGGCCCAAGCGCCATGTCCACCTGACCCGAATACCGAAAGGACGCAACCATGCAGACCACCCGCCGTGACTTCCTCAAGATTGCCGCCTCCGTCGCTGGCCTCGGCATCCTGGCGCCGCTGTCCGCCTGCGGCACTCCCTCCTCCTCCGCCGCCACGACCGACGGCGGCAAGGTGCAGGTGGAGTACTGGCACACGAACCCACAGAGCCGCGGCGGCGACACCGTCGAGGCCCAGATCGAGGCCTTCAACGCCCAGAGCGCCGACGTCGAGGTCGTGGCCCGCTACAATGACGGCTACGACGGTCTGATGAAGAACCTCCAGGCAGACGCCGCTGCCAACAAGATGCCCGACCTCGTGCAGGTCTCGTACTCGAACATTGAGTACTTCCCCTCCACGTTCGCCTTCACGCCGGCCGACCAGGTTGCGAAGCTCGCGGGCAAGAGCGACTTCATCAGCTCCGAGTTCCCCGACAACATCATCAAGCTCGGCACCGACAGCAGGGGCGAGGTTGTCGGCTTCCCCTATGCCGTGAGCGACCCGATCTTCTACTACAACGCCGACGTCTTTGCCGAGGCGGGCATCGACAAGGCGCCCGAGACGTGGCAGGAGGTGCGCGACGACGCCCGGGTGATCCTGGACAAGACGGGCAAGCAGCCCTTCCACCTGCAGGAGAACGACACCTGGGCGCTCCAGGCGTATCTGGCCTGCAACGGCGGTGACATGCTGAAGTGGGAGGGCCAGAAGGCCCAGGCCACGCTCTCCGACGACGCCAACGTCAAGGCCATGGAGTTCTACTACGAGATGGTGAGGGACAAGCTTGCCATCCACATCTCCACCGACGAGGCCCTCAAGGCGTTCAACGCCGGCGACCTCGCCATGATCGCCACCTCCTGCGCCAACCTCGCCGGCATCGAGAAGGCCGCCCAGTTCACGGTCGCCACGAGCAAGTGGCCGGTGTTCGAGGGCCAGCGACGCAGGGTCCCGGCCGGCGGCTGCGTGCTTGCGGTGACCTCCTCCGACGACGCCAGGCGCAAGGCCGTCATGGAGTTTGTCGAGTACCTCTACCAGGCCGATAACATCGTGGACTGGGTGAAGGGAACGGGCTACGTGGCCCACACCAAGACCGCGCAGGAGTCCGACGCCATGAAGCAGCTCCTCGAGGACGACCCGCTGCGCGCCGCCGCGGCCTCCCAGGTCGACGACATCATCCCCTGGGCGGCCTGGCCCGGGGACTCCGCGCAGCAGGCCCAGCAGACCATCTCCGACATGCGCGACCAGGTGCTGTCGGGCTCCAAGGACGCGAAGACCGCGCTCACCGACGCCAACGACAAGATCAACGGGCTCATCAAATAGCCCCGGGAGTGACTCACATGCCAAAGTCCATGGATGCTTCGGGCGCGGCCGCCGGCCCCGCGCACGGGGCGGCCGCGTCGGGATGTCGCGGCCCGCTGTCGCGCCGCTGCCTGCCCTACCTCCTGCTGCTGCCCGCCGTGGTCATCTTCGCGGTGTTCATGTTCTACCCGCTCGCCAACACGGTGTACCTCAGCCTCTTCGACTGGAACATGATCAGCCCCGTCCGCACCTTCGTGGGGCTCGACAACTACGTCTCCATGTTCACGGACCCCTACTTCACGAAGATCTTGGGCAACACGCTGCTCTACATAGCCCTGCTGCTCCTGTTCAACTTCGTGGCGCCCTACGTCTTCTCGTTCGTCCTGACGTTCGTGATCAAGCGGGGGAGGAGCTTCTACCGCGGCGCCCTGTTCCTGCCCAGCATCATCTCGCTCGTGGTGGGCACGATGCTGTTCGTGTGGCTGCTGAACCCCATCTCGGGCCCGGCCGCCCAGATTGCCTCGTTGTTTGGGATGCACGCGCCCATATGGAGCACCACGCAGGGGCTCGTGATCGTGGTGATCAGCATCATCACCTCGTGGAAGATGTTCGGCTACAACTTCATCATCACGCTCGCCGGCGTGGGCGGGGTGTCGACGGAGGTCGTCGAGGCGGCGCGCGTCGACGGGATCCCCCTGTGGCGCATCTTCCTCAACGTCGTGGTCCCGATGAGCAGCTCGACGGGCATCTACGTGCTTATCCTGTCGATCGTCAACGGCCTGCAGCAGATCTTCACGCCCATCAACATGATCACCCAGGGCGGCCCGGACTACGGCAGCTCCAACATGATCTTCAACGTCTACAACGAGGCGTTCAACTTCTATCGCACGGGCACCGCCTCCGCGTACGCGATCGTGATGATGGCCCTGTTCGTGGTGCTGCTGCTGCTCGAGTTCAAGTATGTCGAAAAGGACATCTACTATGAGAACTGACTCACGCCGCAACCCGCACCCCGGCACCCCCGCCGGGGCGGGGCGCCTTGGCTGGCACGTCGTGCTGATGGTCCTCGTGGCCATATCGCTCGGGCCCATCGTGTTCGCAACCGTCGGGGCCTTCCTCTCCATGGGCGGGCTGACCAACGGCGACCTCCTGGGGTCCCTCACGCTCGACAACTTCGCCACGATCACGCGCTCGCTGCCGATCGCCCAGATCACCCTGAACACGCTGTTCATAGCCGCCGCCTGCACGGCGTTCAAGGTGGTCACGAGCGTGCTGGCCGCCTACGCCTTCGTGTACCTCGAATTTAAGGGGAAGACCGTGCTCTACGTCGTGCTCATCAGCACGATCTTCATCCCGTTCACGGTCACGATGATCCCCAACTACCTCACCATCTCCAGGCTGGGGCTGCTCGACACCGTCGTCGGCGTCATCCTGCCGCAGCTTGCCGACGCGTCGGGCATCTTCCTGGTCCGCCAGGCCATGCGCGCAATTCCCAAGTCGCTCATCGAGATCTCGCACCTCGACGGCGTCGGGGAGTTCCGCATCATGCGCGACGTGGTGCTGCCCGTGTGCCGCCCCACGGTCACGGCCACCGGCATCATCTTCTTCATCAACGCCTGGAACGAGTACGTGTGGCCCACGCTGATCCTGCGCTCGAGGCAGAACTTCACGCTGTCGTTGGCCATGCAGGTCTTCACCGACACCGAGGGCGGCGTGCAGTACCCCCTGATCTTCGCGATGGCGGTCATCTCCATGATCTTGCCGGTCGTGCTGTATCTCGTGTTCCAGCGCCAGATCATCAGCACGTTCGCTTCGTCGGGCATCAAGGGCTAGGCCGGGCTGGCGCGCGCCCAACCGGCCCGCCACGCGTGGTCGCGCGCATCCGCGCGCGCCCGCCCACCCGACAAGGCGGCCTGCCCGGCCGAGCGGCCGCCCCCACTCACCATAGAAAGGTACCTGCCATGGCAGAGCACGACATCGTATTCGACCACGTCGAGAAGAGCTACGGGGACGTGAAGGTCATCCGGGACCTCAACCTCACCGTGCGGGAGGGCGAGCGCCTGGCCATCCTCGGCTCGTCGGGGTGCGGCAAGTCCACGACGCTGCGCATGGTGGCCGGGCTTGAGGAGATTACCGGTGGGGACCTGCTCATGGGCGGGACGCGCGTCAACGACATCCCCGCGGGCGACCGCGGCGTCTCCATGGTGTTTCAGAACTACGCCCTCTACCCGCACATGACTGTCGCCGACAACGTCACCTATGCGCTGCGCGTCCACAGGGTCGACAAGGCGGAGGTGCGTGCGCGCCTTGACAACGCCCTCGACATCCTGGGCCTCTCCGAGTACCGCGACCGCAAGCCCCGCGAGCTCTCGGGCGGCCAGCGCCAGCGCGTGGCCCTGGCGCGCGCCATCGTGAAGCGCTCGCCCTACCTGCTGCTCGACGAGCCGCTGTCCAACCTCGACGCCCAGCTGCGCGTGCAGGCGCGCAAGGAGCTCGTGAAGATCCACCAGATGTTTGGGCAGACGTTCCTCTACGTCACCCACGACCAGGTGGAGGCCATGACCATCGGCGACCGCATCGCCCTGTTCGACCGCGGGGAGCTCCAGATGGTCGACGCGCCGTTTCGCGTGTACAACCGCCCCGTTAACGTGTTCGTGGCCAAGTTCATCGGCTCGCCGTCGATGAACGTCCTCGACGCGAGCGTGTGCGACGGCAACCTCGCCGTCGGGGCGCAGCGGGTGGCGCTGCCCGAGATGTGGCGCGACGTCGTGCGCGCGGCCGGTGTGGAGAGGGTCCAGCTCGGGGTGAGGCCCGAGCGCCTCAGCGTGACCGACGCGGGCGGGCCCGCGGGCGCCACGGCGCTGCGCGGCGAGGTGCTCTACACCGAGGACTACGGCAACCGCCTGGGGATCTACGTGTCCGTCGGGGATGCCGAGGTTGTGGCGATGTGCCTGTCGTCCGAGGTCAGGGAGGGCGACCATGTGGCGCTTGGCCTGGACTTCGACCACATCCACCTGTTTGACGCCGCAACCGGGGAGAGCCTTCCCTACCCGAGGCAGCTCGATGAGATGGAGACGATAGGGGAGGGCCGGGCAGTGGCGTAGGCATGGGGCGGTCGTGGGAGGGCCGTCCCCGTGCCCCACGTGCCCCTCGCCCGCTCGGCGTAGGGGCTCCCTTCCGCCTCGCATGCACGACACGGGACCCGCGCCCCCTCGCGCGGCGCTACCCCTGGTGGTGCTGCCAGATGCGCCAGATGCCGCGCAGCGTGAGGTCCAGGTCGACGGCGTCAAACAGGTCGGTCGCCTCGCCGATGATGCGGGACAGCCCGCCCGTCGCGACGACGGGGCACGCGAGCGCGGCCGTTCGGGCGGCCTCGGCCCGCTCGGCGGTCTCCGCGTCGGGCGTCGTGGGCTCGCCGGGCGCGCGCATCTCGCCCACCGTTCGCGCCTTGTCCAGCACGCGTTGCTCGGCCTCGTTCGCAAGCTGCGCCCTTATGCGCGCGACAAGCCCCTCGGCCTGCGCCGCCACGCCCAGGACGAGGCCCGCCTGCAGAGCGTGCTCGGTGGTGTCGCCGATGGCCGAGGGCGGAACCTCGATGGGAATGCTCGCCAGTTTGGCGGCTCGGCTGAACAACGCCGACGCCGAGAGCATGAGTCCCGGAGCGATGCAGCCCCCGCGGTAGCGGCCCTCCGTGTCGACCACGTCGATGTTGGTCGCCGTCCCGAAGTCCACCACGATGGCGGGGGCTCCGTAGAGGCCGCGTGCCTCCACGGCGTTGGCGATGCGGTCGGCTCCCACCTGCTCGGGGAAGGGCATGGCTATGGGCATGCAGCAGTCGCGGCTGCCGCGCACGATGTCGGGCTTCTCGCCCAGCGCATCAGCGAGGGCGGTCTCCCACATGGCGGTGAGCACGGGCACCACGCTCGCCACGGCCGCGGCGTTCACGACGTCAAGCGAGAGACCGCGCAGGCGCAGGAACTCGCGCAGGTGGGCGTGCAGCTCGTCGGACGTGTCGTTACGGTCGGTCTTGAGCCGCCAGTGATGGCGGATCTCGCCTCGTTCCAGAAGGCCGATGGTCGTCTGCGTGTTGCCCACGTCGATGGAGAGGAACATGCTCAGCTCCTGGGTCGAGACCTCCGGGCGTCACGGCGAAAGTGGCTCTGCGCACGAAACCCCGGTTTTTCGTGACATTTTCATGACGACGAACAGGCGACATGCTACCATTCAAAGGCTTGTTCGCTCTGGTCGGAAACCAGAGCACCCCCCGAAACCATCCGGGGGCCGCCAATGCCCGGCTCGCTCGGGCAAGATCGGATAGGAGTTCTGCCATGAAGAAGGGTATCCACCCTCAGTACGGTCTGTGCACCGTGCGCTGCACCTGCGGCAACACCTGGGTCACTCGTTCCACGGTCTCTGAGATGACCGTCGACCTGTGTGACAAGTGCCACCCGTTCTACACCGGCCAGCAGAAGCTCGTCGACACCGGCGGACGCGTCCAGCGCTTCTCCAACAAGTTCGGTGGCGCCGCCGCCGCTCAGCTCGAGAAGGCCGCTGCCGCCAAGGCCGAGCGCGAGAAGAAGGCCGCCGAGGCCGCTGCCGCCAAGAAGGCCGAGCGCGAG
>OIXX01000397.1_pt1 | contig 27479 bp, 26 predicted proteins | sample 1588161 | NCBI WGS metagenome assembly OIXX01 (sample SAMN03283274) | human gut metagenome | biome: human-associated habitat; material: feces | host: Homo sapiens | place: Peru | collected 2012
TATGGATGTGAGGGAATATATACTTCCTTCGCGCAATTTTCATCTGCTGTAAAAACTATATTCATTATTACAATACGGAACGTATTCAACAGAAAACAAAATGGATGCCACCGGTAACATACCGGTTAGCATCCATCTAAACCATCTTATTTAGTTGTTCTTATAGTGTCCAGGATTCTGGGTACACATCATTGTAGGAGTCCTTTTGTATATATTTTTTTACCAGACGTGCAATTTTAAGAGGAAGAACAGAATCGTGTCGATAATGAAGGTTGGAATGAGGATGCCTACAGACCAAGCCATATAACCGAAGAAGCTCGGCATTTTGATGTTATTTTCTTCGGCAATGGATTTGACCATGAAGTTTGGCGCATTACCGATGTACGTATTGGCACCCATGAAGACGGCACCGGTCGAGATGGCTTCGAGCATAATCTGCGAGACTGTACCGACAGTAGTCTGAATGCCTGTGGTTGCGCCAAGGGCACCGGCTGTCTGGAGGAAGACGAGGTATGTCGGTGTGTTGTCCAGGAAGGACGAGAGCGCACCTGTTGCCCAGAACATTTGCCACGGTTCGGTGAGGCCCAATTCTGCGCCATGGGCTTTGAGGATAATCAAGGCCGGAATCATGGTGATGAAGATACCGATGAAGAGTTTTGCTACTTCTTCGATAGGCGCAAAGGTAAATTCATTTAATTCACGCGTCGATTTCTTTGTCGTCTTCATGGAGAGGTACGCAGCGACGAGGATGATAATGACTTCGGCGAGGGTAGCATAGGGGAAGACGATTTCGTCGTAGACCGGAATGCCTGCGCCGTCCGCAAAGAAGGCAAATTCATTCGGCAAGACACCGTTGGCAATAACGCCGATGACGATGAGGGCGATGAAAATAATGTTGTGGCCCCCTTCGAGGCGAATGGCTTCTTTTTCTCCTTCTTGTCCGTCGTTAGGGCTGCGGTCTTCAGCGATTTCTTTGTTGTAGAAGTGTTTATCCATCAAGGCAAAGACCGTAAAGAGAATAGCCATATTGACGAGGAGCATCGGTGCTAAGTAGAAGGTCCACGCAAAGGGCACGCCGCGCTGGAAGCCCATAAAGAGGGGCGGGTCACCGAGCGGTGTGAGACTGCCGCCAATGTTAGCGACGAGGAAGATGAAGAAGACAATAATGTGGACTTTATGTTTCCGCCACGCATTGGCTTTAATGACCGGGCGAATCATGAGCATGGCTGCACCGGTTGTGCCAATCCAGCTGGCTAAGAGCGTGCCAATGAGGAGGAGCAAACAGTTGACTTTCGTCGTCCCAATGAGGGTGCCGCGCAGGACGATGCCGCCGGCGACGACAAAGAGGCCTAAGAGGAGCACAATGAAGGGAATGTAGTCCAGTAAGACAGATTCTAAGAGTCTAAAGAGTGCTTCTCCCGGGCCGTACGAAACGGCAAAGGGAATGACAAAAACCAATGACCAAGCGATGGCCACGGCGAGCATATTTTTTTCCCACCAGTGTGGTTTGACAAGGGGCACAATGGCAATGGAGAGCAGCATACCCACAAAGGGGATAATGCTCCACACGGGCAAGGTTGCGCCCACGACTTCATGGGCATCGCCGCTAGCAAAGGCCAGGGGCAAACTCATGAAGGAGAGGCAAAGGGTACTGAATAAAGATAAGAATAACTTTTTCATATGTACCACCTTTCTTAATTAAATTTTTAAATATACTTATTATACCATAGGTATAATAAAAATATATATGTAATTTTGAAAAATATGTCGCACCTTACACGATAGACCGCAAAAATTTTTTACAGAATTTTAGAAAGAAAAAGAAGGAATTCTACTTTAATGTAGAGAATAATATATAAAGAAAACAGATTGGGAAAGCACCACATGCTAGGAGGGATTCATATGAAAAAATATAATAATATTATCGTCCCAACCGACGGCTCGGATAACTCGAAACGGGCACTGGAACACGCTATTGTTATTGCCTCGTCGTTAGGCGCAACAATTACGCTTGTCTATGTAGCAAATATCGTTTCTGTTATTTCTAACTTTGACCAGATTCCCAATGCCAGCGGCTACGTCACGGAACAGGTAGCTCTCGACATGGAAGAAGAAGGCAAAGGGGTCTTAAATGAATTTGCTAAACAGATTCCGCAGAATCTCGAAGTCAAGAGCGTCTTTGAAGTGGGCTCGCCGGGACCGGCTGTCCTTTCGGTCGCTAAAAAATACAATGCTGACCTAATCGTCATGGGCAGCCGCGGCCTTGGGCCATTGAAAGGCTTATTCATGGGCAGCGTCAGCAGTTATGTTGTCAGCCATTCTGTATGCCCGGTCTTGATCGTTAAATAGTACGGTTTTAAAATTTACGAGAAGCTTTATCCTATAAAATTAGGATAAAGCTTCTTTTTATTATATGGGAATTGCTATTTTTGTGATATACTGAATATACGTTAGTGTATGGTGGAGTCCGTGCGCTATGACTAAAGACATTATTGCCCGGGAGGCACAACGCATGAACATGAATCACAAAGCATGGCTTGAAGAACAAGTCCATGACTGGGTAGAGAAAGGTTGGATTACGGTGGAAGCCCAGGAACATATACGAAAATCGTATGAACAAACGGAACATCCCAAACTGCGTCCGACGACGCCAATTTATGGGATGGCTGCTATTATTGGTTGTTCGCTCTTAGGAATTGCTCTCATTTGGGTCGGTGCCCATATGTGGTATCATTTTTCCGTGACTGCACGGATGGCCATTGCCGTCGTTATTTTGCTTTTATCTCAGCTCGGCGTAGGCGCAGCGATGCTCCAAGATAAAGAAGGGAGCCTCATTGCCGAAGGCATGGGACTTATTCATTGCCTGGCTGTCTTTGTTTCTGTGGGTATGGCAGAGCAGACCTTTTATATTGGCTGGAATACGTCGGCCTACGTCGCCTTGTGCGCAGTCCTTTGTTTACCGGCCATGTATTTACTGCGTTCTATTGGCTGTACTATTGTCTATGCCTTGGCGGTGCTAGCCTGGGCTGTGACCGATGGCCCTGTGTATGCGCTGGGCGGTGCAGCCTTTATGTGGGTCCTCATCGTCTTAGCTGTACCCTTTTATAATGTATTAGTACGGCAAAAAGATGAAAAACGCTTGTCTATTTTCTCATGGGTCATGACCGTAACGGTCTTCTTGGCCTTTACGCTGGCCGCTCTCGACGAAGCATATATTCCGTTCTTACTCTTATCGGCCTTAGCTGTGACGGTCTTACTTACAGGCTATACGATTGATATTCATAAGGCGTGGGGCTTGCCCTTCCGCTGGCTCGGACGGTTAGCTGCGGCCATTTCCCTCCTCATTTCGTGTCTCCCTGCATCGTGGCGGGCCATTGCGGACATTGAAGGGTTCCATTGGTCGACGACGGCCTTGACGGTCATCTTGTGCGTCGCCAGTGTGGCACTTCTGGCAAAAGGCGTGAAGAAACGCCTGTGGGGGCCTGTGGTTTACACGATTATTCCCTTCCTCATTGGCCTCGAAACGATTGTCGTCCGCAACGGTGTCTATTCGTCAGTTCCTCTGATTTTGTCGACTATTTACATGTTGGCTCTGGGCTTTTATGAACTCGGCCAAGGTGTGCGCGATGCCAAACATAGTATGCATTTGAAATTTGGTGTCCTCGTGTTAATCAGCTTAGTCGTGGCCTTCCTCTTTGGTAACAGCGTCTCTGCGCTTGCGCCGCTTGTGGCCATTGTCGTCGTCGTCCTCGTTATGATTCAAGTACGGCGGACGAAACAGTCCCGTCATGCTGCAGCCTTACGGGTAGCCCGGCGGAGCCGTATGAAACACCAGCATGCCACCGTCCACGACGACGAACCAGTCGTCACGACCAGTGCCCCTGTCGACCCGGATGCAGCAGAAGATACGATTCCTGAATGGATGAAAGACATTCATATTCCGGCACCGAAGAAGAACGAAGAAGATATGCCGTCGCACCATCAAGATACGGTCGTGGCCAAAGAAGAACCAAAGTCTCCCTTTGTGGCACCGGTCTTCCATGAACCGGCCGACATCCCTGTGGCTGACGTGCACATGCCGGCTGAACCGGTCCATGCAGAACCGCCTGCACCAGCACCGGTACCAACCGAACCGGTACGGCACGGCTCGCCGTGGCAAAGCACCCCCAAAGCTGCACCTAAACGGGAAAAACACTTTTCTAAGTCCCCATGGGCGACGAAAGGAGATGGCCGCTAATGAAACGATTCCTTCCATCCTTGACCGTAGGGTCTGCAGGTAATCACAAATGGCTCTTCTTTCTTTTAGTCGTCGTCATCCAGTTCGGTGTCCTCGGCTATATTGGCTGGCGCTGGCATAACATTGGCGTTGACGGCATCCCATACCAGTGGAACGCCGTACTCCGTCTCGAGCCGTCAGCCTTTGGGACGGACTACATCCGCGTCGTCTTCCCGGAAGATACGACCCAGTGGCTAGATGATACGCCCCCTGCTGTAGGCCAGCCTGTGTACGTCCAAATCTCGCGCGACGACAAAGGGCTCATGCAGATTGAAGGGGCTTCGGCAGACAAGCCGGGATACGGCAAAGATTATATGAATGCTACCGTCGTAGCGTACGATGTCGGGTCTATCCAGTTTAAAGTGGCCTTTGACTGCTACCGCATTGCACCGGAATTAACGGACGGTATTTATGATATTACGAATGATGACAGCGTCATTGCCAGCATTCGGATGAAGAAAGGCGACGGTATTATTGAAGGCATCTTCGTCAATGGTATCCCCCTGGAAGCATGTAGCAATGCTGCCGCCATCGAAGCATCTCGCCAGCAGTCCCATGCTTCCAGTCTCCTCGATACGAAACGCATCGTCCAGCCGACGATGGTGCCGCCTAAGGAAGAGTAGCAGAAAGTGAGGATATCATGAGAATATACGTGAAAGTCGTCCTGACCGTCGTCTTGATGGCAGCGTTCATGCTGTTGTCGGGCTTCCGCGCCCAAACGATTATCCATGACGATGGCAGTGAAACGCAAGATGTCTTGAAAGTATCGGATACAGCAGAAGGGCAAAAAGCCCTCCGTACAGACGCTGATGATTTCCAAAAACGGAACTATACCATTATGGATTATAACAATAATAATGGCACTGGCTTCCGCGCTATGAAGACCATCACCAAAGACGGGGCCAGCAAGAGCTCTGTCGATAGAATTGTCCATAAGACCCATGACGGCCTGATTTGCTCGACTTATTATATTGATTTTAAATACGATGCAGACAGCTTGCAAAACCTCCGCCTCGGCATGGCTATGCCTGAAAACGGGGCAGACCTGGAATACATCATTTCTTTCCCGGCTGGGACGAACGTCCAAAGCAACAGCACCAAGGCCGACGACCAAGGCAGTACGTACATGTGGAGCCTGAGTAACAGCAACCCGACGGAAATCAAGCTCCAAGCGACAGTATGGCATAAATTATTCATTTACATTGCCTTGTTCCTCATCGTAGCCTTACTGCTTATCGTCGTCTTTATGGAACACCGCCGCAAGAACGTCATCAGCTGGAAACGGGCCGCCCATATGCGCAAGATTGAAATGACCTTGCTTTGCATTCCTATCCTCATCTTAGGCTACATGGGCTATGAATACTACGTCGGTACGCATGTTACGGACGCAGCCCTCGAACAAGTGCAGGAACAGCAGCAAGAAGAACTTCTCGAAAGTCGGGAAGAAGATAAACGCCTCCAAGACGCAAGTTCCCAGAAAAAACGGCTTGGCGAAATGGCAGCATCCAAGATTCGCAACGAAACGAGCCAGATTTCCAATGAACTGCGCACCCTCAATAGAAGCTACTTAGACGGTGAAATCAGCCAGGGGACAGCTCGGTCTGAAGCACGGCGGTTAGCATCGCAGGCTCAGCAACTCATGAATAGCGGCAACGATTTATCCCAGGCCGACCGTGATGTCCTCCAGCAGCTCGTAGATCGTCTCATTGAAGAAGCAGACTCTATCGGTAGCGGCCCGACCATTTCGCGCGGCACAAGCGACCAGAGCGCGTCAGCAGAACAGCAAAAAGCCGACCAAATGGCAGCAGATGAAGTAAAAGCCGAAGAACGGGAAGCCGAACGAGAAGCACAGCAAGCCGAACGGGAAGCAGAAGCTGCTACGGATAATAGTGCAGAAGCAGCAAGTTCCGATTCGTCTGCAAAATCTTCGAAAAGCGAAAGCAATAGCAGCACCAAAAGTAACGGTAAAATGCAAAATAATTTCTAAAAAATATATTTTATTAATTGGCAAAACATGATACAATAAAAAGGTAAGCGTGTGGAAATAATCGCATAATCAATTTTGTACCAATTTAAGGAGGTCTATACATACCATGTTGCATTGTGTAGAAGAAGTAAAAAATGGTGTATATTGGATTGGATGTAACGATTTCAGAACAGAATTGTTCGAACGTATCTTCCCGATTCCTGAAGGTGTATCGTACAACTCGTATTTCATTGACGATGAAAAAACTTGCATTCTCGATACAGTAGATAAATCTTGCCGTGACGAATTCGTCGACGACGTACAATACTTATTAAAAGGCCGTAAACTCGATTACTTAATCGTTAACCATATGGAACCGGACCATTGCGGCTGCATCGGCGCATTGCTCGAACTCCATCCGGAAACAAAACTCGTCGGCCAGGCTCAGACGATTAAATTCTTCGAACAGTTCTACCGTCGTCCGCTCCCTCATAACTACCACATCGTTAAAGAAGGGGACCAGCTCGAATTAGGTAAACACGTATTGCAGTTCATCAAAGCTCCGATGGTTCACTGGCCGGAAGTTATGATGACCTACGACATTACGGATAAAATCCTCTTCTGCGCTGACGCATTTGGTTCCTTCGGCGTTTGCGGCAACGTCTACGCTGACCAAGTAGACTACGAAACAGAATACCTCGATTCTGCTCGCCGTTACTATGTCAACATTGTTGGTAAATTTGGCCCGCAAGTTATGAACGTCCTCAAAAAAGCAGCCGGCATTCCTATTGAAATGCTCTGCCCGATTCACGGAGTTATTTTCCGTACACCGGAAACGATTTCTTATATTCTCGATAAATACTTACACTGGGCACAGTACGTTCCGGAACAGAACGGTGTCCTCGTTGCGTTCGCTTCCATTTATGGTAACACTGAACGGGCTATCGACATCCTTGCTCATAAATTAAGCGCATTAGGTGTGCACAACGTCAAATTGTTTGACCTTGCTAAACATCATCCGTCTTACTTCACGGCGCAGGCTTGGAAATACAGCCACATGATTCTTGCTGCCCCGACATACAACCTCAACCTCTTCTTACCGGTTGACGCAGCACTTCATGATTTGTCGACGCTCCTCTACAAGAACCGCAAGATTGCTATCCTCGGCAACCATAGCTGGTCTTCTGTTGCTGTAAAAGAAATGCAGAACTACGTACAGAACGTCTTCAAAGGCTGCGAACTCTTAGAAGAACCGCTTGATATTACGTCTTCTATCGCTGAAAACGAAGATGAACATTTAACACGGATTGCTGAAGCTGTTGCAAAGAGCATCAAAGAATCTCCGGATCCTGCTACATTGATTAAATAAGTTTCCCATTCTGGGATTGACAGGCTAGTCACTTGATGACTGGCCTGTTTTTTTTGCGCCATCCTTTCCCTAAGGCCGGGATTTAGCAATACGGCTCGGGAAAGAAATGTGCTCCCTCTCGATGGTGCGTATTGTTAGGGAATAACGCGTTATGTAACGGTGGAAATAAAAGAAAGGAGAGAAGAGAATGGGTTTGGATGAAAGTTTTTTTGCTCATTTTTCAGTCTCTATGTCCACTGTATATATGTAGGAAGTAATATATTTAATAAAAAGGATGATTTTTACTTGTTTTCCTGCAAAGGCAATGCCGTATTGCCAAAGATGGTGAATACTACGCTTTTCGAATTCTTTTATATATGCTTTTTCTGTTATTTGGTGTAGTGCTTCCTGGGCTTTTTCTGCTAAGGCAGTAGACGTATCGGCAACTTTTAATTCCATAATAATGCCAATATGATGAGTGTCACGGGGAAAGCATGCAATATCAAAGCACCCGTAGCCACTTTCACGATTGGATTCAATAATATATTGTTTGCCTAAGAATAAAGAGGTTATACCTAACATAAAACCATGATAAAAGCTTTCCTTATTAGCCGTATCATAAGAACTTACGAAGTATTCTAATATTTTCAGAAGACTATATTCAAAGTCTTCTGCTTTGCCGAGTGTTAATGCATCAAACAGGTTGTCGAACATGTTGCGGTTCATACCATGCACTAAAGTATTTAAAATCTCTGTACTATAGACTTGGCGTATTTCTTCATTAGATATGCGAAGTTCATAGCGATTATACGTCGTAGACGAAGCGGTAACAGCCGTTAAATATCCCGTAGTCAGCAACATCGTGTAGAGGAGACTATCATCGCGCGGTATGTCATGGAAGTTAAAGTTTTCATTTAGCGTAGCTGCAATGGTTTTTCCTGTTAATAAGGATTGTAATTCCTTTAACCGGAAACTATCGCCATGACGGAGTAATTCTTTTAGAATGCCATTTTCCGATGTATTGACCCAATAGGGCTTGGGCGTACATTGTTCAATATATAGGAAATGACAGACCAAGGATTATAGATTTCTGTATTTCCGAACCGGTAACCGTCATACCAATATTGGATTTCTGATAGCTTATTTTCTAGGTGTAACTCATGGAGCATATGCTTGATTTCTGCTGTTGTAAAGCCAAAGGCTGTACTATATTGCTCACTTAAAACAGAGCAGACGAGGAGATTATTGAGGCCGCTAAAGATACTTTCTTTAGCAATGCGCAAGACTCCTGTTAAGACGGCAAAGTGTAAGGATGTGTTGCTTTTTAGGGTAGCGTTAAACCAGATTTTGAAAAAAGATAAGGCCTCTTGATAAAAATTCTTTTCGTATGCTTTGTGGAGTGGCGCGTCATATTCATCGATGAGTACGATAGGTTTTACACCAAAATAGCGGGCTAAAAATTCTGTTAATTGTAACAGGCTCATTTGATACTCTATGCGGCTGCCTGTACCTGATAAAATGTGTTGGCCATATTCTTTATCCATTTCTGTAAGGACGGGAGAATTCCACAAATAGGGATGACGATTAAATTCCTTACGAATGAGAAATACAAAGGATTGATACATATCTTCCCACGTATGTTGAGATAATTCTTTTAAGGTCAAATAAATGACTGGATATTTTCCTCTTTTTTGCATATACGAAGCTCCGGCCTTGGCAATGGCTAGATGCTGGAATAGGTTGGCACTTTCTGCTTTTTTATCAATAGAAAAGAAGTAGTCCAACATACTCATGGTCAAGGTTTTACCAAAACGACGAGGCCTTGTAATTAAGGTTACTTTACTCGGTTTAGCTAGTAATTGACGAATAAAATCGGTTTTATCAATAAAATAATAGGATGTGTATAGTTCTTTGAAATCGTCAATGCCAAGAGGCATATGGGTTTGCATAGGTTTACCTGCTTTCTATATATCCTTATTGTAATGAATTGATGCCAGGGAGACAAGATGAAAATACTTACATATGTTCTTTACAAACCTTACACACAGTACAGCCCATTTCTTTACACTCCTTTTGTATACTAAATCTATAGACTAAAACAAAAGGAGTGATTCTATGACTAATCCATTACGCAACGCTATCTTACTGGCACTGACTGTTGCCTCCCTTGGCGCAACAAGTGCTTTTGCGGCAGACGCGCAAGTGTCGCACTACATTGTTCATGCAGGCAAGTACCAGATTCCCTATGCTGGTGACGAAAAAGAATTTAACCACAAGATTAATCCGGGCTACGGCTCGGCTATTGTCCTCAAGGACGTACAAAAAGACGGGACTGTTGAGTTTTACGGCATTACAGACCGCGGCCCGAACGCAGATATTCCAAAGTACGTAGACAACGGCAAGACGATTCCGGGCAAGTTTTTCCCGACTCCTAATTTTGCGCCGTCTATTGGCGTGATTACGGTCAATCCCAAGGCTGACCGTGCAGATATTACGGCGAGCACGCCTTTAAAGGTGGACGGCAAGGCCATTACAGGGAAGCCTATCCCGGCTGGGTCCCTTGGTTCGACTAATGAAATTGCCCTCAATTTCAAGATGCAGAATCTCGGCACCGACGCAAACGGCCTTGATACGGAAGGGATTACGCGCGATAAGGACGATAATTTCTGGATTAGTGATGAATACGGCCCGTTTATTGCCAAAGTGAGCCCAAGTGGTGAAATCCTTGAAAAGTACGGTCCCGGCACGGGCTTGCCCAAGATTTTGGCGAACCGCACACCGAACCGCGGCAGTGAAGGTTTGACCATTGACGACCAAGGCAATATTGTGGTTCTCATCCAGAGTCCGCTCAATGTCGATGGCAAAACTGGGAAGACTGCCAAATACACGCGCTTAGTGGTGTTCAACCCGAAGACGAAAGCGTCCACAATGTATGCCTATCCTGTAGATACTGGGTACAAGAATCCCGGTGCTGCAAAAATCGGCGATATTACGTCGATTGGCAAGGGCCAGTTCCTGATGATTGAACAAGGAAAGCAAAAAGGCGTGATGCAGAATCTCATTTACAAGGTCGATTTGAACGGTGCTACGCCCATTGCTGATAACGGCGACTTAGAATACGGCAAGCTCGACGGCCAGATTACACCGGCTAAGAAGACTTTAGTCCTTGACCTCCGTGCGCACGGCTGGAACATCGAAAAGGCCGAAGGCTTGGCTCTCTTGCCAGATAGAAAGACTATTGCCGTCGTCAACGATAACGATTTCGGTATTGCTATTAAGGCTACAGACCCGAAGGTGGCTGATGCAGAAGTAGAGGACTACACGTACAACGCCAATACGAAACAATTTACATACAACAAAGATAACACCGTCCACGACGTGACCTTAGGGCTCCAGAAGAATGCGCCGTCTGAACAGGAAAGCCAGATTTGGTTCTTTACGCTGCCGGAAAAATTATAATTCCTCATGCTGCATGCGTATGGTATAATAGACGTACAGTACGCAAAGGAGGGATGAATCCATGATTATCCGTGATGACAGCGTCAAAAGCGGCGACCCTCATGAACAGGACAAAGCCAAGAATAAAGGCGAAGTCTTAGCAGTCGATTTAGGGCGGCCCATGACAGAAGAAGAAAAACAGATTTTTGCAAAATTACAAGAAGGCCTCCATTTATAGGCCAGCGCAAGCCGGTATCCGCAAGGGTATCGGTTTTTCTTGTACAGTGAATTAGAACGAATGTTTTGACATCATACCGAACATATAGTATGATAAGACTAGACGAAAGGTGAGGTGAAGCGCATGGATTGGGAGAAAATAGAAGAGAAATTAGAAATCTTGAGTGATGCGGCCAAGTATGATGTGTCGTGTTCGTCCAGCGGCAGCCATCGTGGCAATGACCGGGCCGGTATTGGCAGTGCGGCCTGCTCGGGCATTTGCCATACGTGGTCTGCTGACGGGCGGTGCGTGTCTTTATTAAAGATTTTAATGACCAATTATTGCATGTACAATTGTGCGTACTGTGTCAACCGCTGTTCCCACGAGACGAAACGAGCCATCTTAACGCCTGATGAAATCTGTGATATTACGATTGAGTTTTATCGCCGCAATTATATTGAAGGCTTGTTCCTCAGTTCCGGCGTGTATCGCTCGTCTGATTATACGACAGAGCTCCTCATTGAGACGGCGCGGAAGTTACGGGAAGAACGCCATTTTAACGGTTACATCCATATGAAGGGCATTCCCGGCACGGACAGTGCCCTCATTCAGCGGCTTGGCCGTTATGTAGACCGTATGAGCGTCAATATTGAGTTGCCGTCGTCTCAAGGGCTAAAGCTCTTAGCACCGCAAAAGACGAAAGAAAGTATCCTCCGCCCTATGGGCGATATTAAAGAAGGCATTGCCGAACGGAAATCCTTGCGCCTCCTCGGGGGCAGACGCAAGAAAGGCCAGTCCTTTGTACCGGCCGGGCAGACGACGCAGCTTATCATTGGTGCCACCCCTGATAGTGACCGCAAGATTTTACAACTGAGCCAAGCCTTGTATAAAAAAGTCGATTTAAAGCGGGTCTATTACTCGGCGTACGTGCCCATGATGACTGGCCCCAATTTACCGGCTCTAACGAAGACGCCCCTCTTACGGGAACACCGCCTTTATCAGGCAGACTGGCTCTTACGGTTTTATGAGTTTTCTGCGGAAGAGATTTTATCAGACGACGCGCCTGATTTTGATTTATATCTCGACCCAAAGGCTTGCTGGGCCTTGCGCCATCCCGGACTATTCCCAGTAGAAGTGAACCGCGCGTCGTACCACATGCTTTTACGCGTGCCCGGCGTTGGCGTGACTTCAGCGAAACGGATTTACGCAGCTCGTAAGAGAGCGTGGCTGTCCTATGACACACTGAAACGGCTCGGCGTCGTCTTAAAACGGGCGAAGTATTTCATTACGTGTAAAGGGAAGTTTTACGGCACGTCTACAGAGCCTGACTTCATTCGCCAGCAGCTCATGCTACGCGAAGCCCAAAGCCAGTACGAGCCTATGGATTTATTTCGCGAGGTACAAGTATGATTTACACTTATGACGGCACGTTTTTTGGCTTTTTATCGGCTGTTTTTGATGGGTGGCACGACGGCTTATCCCATGTCGAAGATATTCATCCCTTGGCGAGTACGTCTTTATTTGCCGAAACGAACGTACCCACAGACGAAGGGAAGGCCAAGCGCATCCTCGATGCCCTAAAGGACAAGTGCGGTCCGAAGTGTTGCCATTTTCTCTATTACGGTTTCCTGGCGGAAGTGCCGAAACGGGAATTACCGCTCGTCTCGTACATTTGGCTTTCGTTTCGCTACAAAGAGCAGTTTTATTATCATCTCCATGAAGCGGCCTTGTGGAAAGTGCGCCAGTGGGCGCAGAAGACGGGCAATGAACGGCATAAGTTATTAGGCCTCATCCGCTTTCAAGAGCTCTCAGACGGCATGCTCTACAGCCGTATTAATCCGACGTGCCATGTTGTGCCCGTCATGGCTCCTCATTTTGTGAAGCGTCTGCCCAAAGAGCGGTGGGTCATCCACGACGTGCGCCGCCATATGGGTGTCTATTACGATGGGAGCGACGTGAGCCTCGTTGAAATCCCGAAGACCTTGAGCACTATCGATGTATCGACCGACGAAGCCCGGTTTAACAACTTATGGAAGGGCTATTACGATACGATTGCCATTGCAGAAAGGCGTAACGAAGGCCTGCGCCGTCAGTTTATGCCCAAAAAGTATTGGCACTATATAATAGAATTAAAAGATAGAAAAAATTATTGATTTCCCTTAAAATTAGGAGTTTCTTTTTTTTAGCCCATGTTATATAATAGTAACATTGAATTGTAGATAGGAGAGGTACAACACTGTGAAGCCTGTCTTAGTAAAGGTGCAAAGCATTCAGCGCGACGCCAATGGGGACGAGCTGAAATTGGAACTTACATCAGAAGGAAAATGGTATGTCAAAGACCAGACGCAGTATATTGTCTATGAAGAAAGCGAACTGACCGAATTAAAAGGTGTGACTACAGTTATTAAAGTCTTGCCTGATGCGTCGGTCTTGTTGCTGCGCATGGGCAGTATGCACCAGCGTCAGGAATACCGCAAAGGGAAAACGTCGAAATCCCTCTACGAAACGCCGGTAGGGACTATCGACGTGACCATGAAGACCTACGAATGTGACATTGATTTAGACGACGGTATCGGCACGATTCGCCTGGGCTACGACGTAGAGCTCGCTGGTATGGGTGCCAATTATACCCAATTAACCATCACTGTGCAGGAGGACAACGCGTAATGGACATGAAAGACTTATTACTACAAGGGATTTCGGAAAGCATGCAAAAGGCCATCGCTGCCGGGACCTTGCCGGATGGGGAGTACCCGTCTGTACAGCTCGAAGTGCCGCCGCAAAAAGAGTTCGGCGACTTTGCGAGCAATATTGCTATGCAATCGGCCAGAGTAGCCCATCGGGCACCGCGGCAAATCGCCCAGGCTATTGTCGACCAAATGGACTATGCTTGGCTCGAAAAAGCAGAAATTGCCGGTGCCGGGTTTATTAACTTTTTCCTCAAAAACGACGTTATTTACGATACATTAAAGAAGATTCTCGCCGCTGGTGCATCCTATGGGACAGCACCGCTCCGTGAAGACGATACAGTACAAGTGGAATACGTCAGTGCTAACCCGACAGGGCCGCTGCACGTCGGCCATGGCCGCGGCGCAGCTTATGGCAGTGCTCTCGTTAACTTGCTCCGTGCTGCTGGGTATAACGTCGAAGCCGAATACTACATTAACGATGCAGGCAACCAGATGAACAATCTCGCCGCTTCCGTCAATGCGCGCTATTTAGAGCTCCTCGGCAAAGACGCGGAAATCCCGGAAAACGGTTATCACGGCCACGACATCATCGAAACGGCTCAGGCTATTATCGATGCAGACGGCGACAAATATCTCGACATGCCTGAAGCAGAACGGTTAGAACTTTTCAAAGATAGAGCGTATGCAGAAAAATTAAAAGCCCTGAAACGGGACTTGGCTAATTTCAACGTCCATTACGACAAATGGTTCAGTGAACGGATGCTCCATCCCGATGCTATTAACGCAGCAGTAAAAGTTCTCGAAGACCGGGGCAAAATCTACGAAAAAGACGGGGCCTTGTGGCTGAAATCGACGGACTACGGCGACGATAAAGACCGCGTCGTCATCCGTGATAACGGTGTACCGACGTACTTGGCTGCTGATATTGCGTACCATAAGAATAAGTACGACCGCGGTTTCAATACGATGATTAATGTCTGGGGTGCAGACCATCATGGCTACGTGGCCCGCGTGAAAGCGGCTATGTCCGCTCTTGGTTATGACCCGAAAAAACTGGAAGTACTTTTACTGCAAATGGTCAGCCTCTTCCGTAATGGCACTCTCGTAAAGATGTCCAAACGGACAGGCCAGGCCATTACGCTCAACGAATTAATCGAAGAAGTCGGGACGGACGCAGCGCGCTATTTCTTCATCATGCGTTCCCTCGATACACAGCTCGATTTTGACCTCGATTTGGCAACATCTCACAGCAATGAAAATCCGGTGTACTACATCCAGTACGCACACGCCCGGATTTACAGCATTTATAAACAGGCCAAAGATGCAGGCGTTGACCTCGACATCGATTGGAATACAGTGAAATGGGACAGCCTCCAGGACGAACAGGAATTGGCTCTCATCAAGAAGATGGCTGCTTTCCCGGAAGAAGTCCAAAAGGCTGCGGTCGAACGGGCACCGCACCGCATTGCCCATTATGTGTATGAACTGGCTGGGTTATTCCACACGTTCTACAATCATTGTCGGATTATCCAGGAAGACAAAGACCTCGAAAAGGCTCGCTTAGCTCTCGTCACCGCCGTACGGATTACGATTGCTAATAGTCTTTCCATTTTAGGGGTTTCTGCTCCGGAAAAAATGTAATATAATAAAATAAATACTATAGATTAGGCGAGCACTGGCTCAGCAGGGAGGAATTATGGCTAAATACATATTTGTTACAGGCGGCGTCGTTTCTTCATTAGGGAAAGGTATTACAGCAGCAGCGTTAGGGCGGCTCCTGAAAAATCGTGGCTACAAAGTGACGATTCAAAAATTTGACCCTTACATCAATGTGGACCCAGGTACGATGAGTCCCTATCAGCATGGCGAAGTTTTTGTTACCGATGATGGTACCGAAACAGATTTGGATTTAGGTCATTACGAACGTTTCATTGACATTAACTTAGGGAAAAACTCGAATGTGACGACTGGTAAAATTTACTGGTCTGTCCTCCAGAAAGAACGGCGTGGCGATTACTTAGGCCATACAGTTCAGGTTATTCCGCACATTACGAACGAAATAAAACAACGCGTCTTCCGCGTCGGCGATGACGACAATGCAGATGTCGTTATTACGGAAATCGGTGGGACTGTCGGCGACATTGAAAGCTTGCCGTTCCTCGAAGCAATCCGTCAGATTAAAAAAGAAGTAGGCCGTAACGACGTACTCTACATTCACGTAACCCTCGTACCGTACATCGGTGCAGCTGGCGAATTGAAAACGAAACCGACTCAGCACAGCGTCAAAGAATTGCGTAGCATCGGCATTCAGCCGGATATCATTGTCTGCCGTACAGAACGGCCTTTGTCGGACGAAATGAAAGAAAAATTGGCTCTCTTCTGCGACATCGACAAAGATGCTGTTATTGAAAACAAAACGCTCAATAGCATTTACGAAGTGCCTTTACTTCTTTCGGACGAAGGGTTCGACAAAATCGTCCTCGATAAATTAGCATTGCCTGATAAACCATGCGATATGGAATCGTGGAAACAGCTCGTCGACGATATTTACCACCCAGAACATGAATTAGACGTAGCTCTCGTCGGTAAATACGTGGCCCTCCATGACGCGTACCTGAGCGTTGCCGAAGCACTCAATCATGCCGGCATTGCGTACAAAACGAAAGTCAACATTCACTGGATTGATTCGGAAGACTTAGAAGCCCCGAACCTTTCTATGGATGAAGTCTTTAAAGGCATGGATGCTATCGTCGTTCCCGGCGGTTTTGGCAATCGTGGTGTTGAAGGTAAAATCCGCACCGTCCAGTACGCTCGTGAACACAAAGTGCCGTACCTTGGCCTTTGCCTTGGCATGCAGTGCGCTGTTATGGAATTTGCCCGTCACGTCGTTGGTCTTGAAGGGGCAACGTCTTCAGAATTCAATGAAGATGCGAAATTCCCGGTTATTGATCTCATGCCGGACCAGGTAGATATTTCTGATAAAGGCGGCACCATGCGTCTTGGCTTATATCCGTGCAAACTCATCGATGACACGAAAGCCTTCAGCGTCTATGGGGAACATCTCATTTATGAACGCCATCGTCATCGTTGGGAATTTAACAACAAATACCGTACACAGCTCGTTGATGCGGGCCTCATCTTGTCCGGTACGTCGCCTGATGACCGCTTAGTCGAAATCGTCGAACTCAAGAATCATCCGTGGTTCGTAGGCTGCCAGTTCCATCCGGAATTTAAGTCTCGCCCGACGAAAGCTCATCCGCTCTTCAAAGGATTAATTGAAACGGCATTGAATTTAAAGTTAAAAAAATAGGCTATACATGCTCGTAGTATGAAAGAGAAAAGAGCACTGCTTTTACGACTTAGGACGTTTTGTATGCGTCTTAAAAAGCAGTGCTCTTTTCTTTACATCTACTGGGTTGGGGGTATAGCCTATTTTTTTTGTCCGTTTAATGCCTTGGGGGTGGGGACTAAAAATGCGAAGATGGCACCTAGGATAGCCGCTATCCAGAGGACTTGCAGGGCTGTGGTGATGCCCCAGGTGTCGGCGCCCCAGCCGATGATGGGTGAGACGAGGCCGCCCATGGTGGTGGAGAGGCCTAGGGTTACGCCAGAGGCAAAGCCCACGTTTTTGCCTAAATATGTTTGTCCTAAGACGACGACCGGGCTATAGCCTGTAAAGAGGGCGAGGGCAATGGGCACGAGGAGGAGTGTTGAGACGATGATATTCGTGCTATTGACGAAGAGAGCCATCGTCGGCACCATAAGGAGCATAGCACCGCGCAGGACTTTTAAGAAGCCAAAGCGGTCGGCTAAGACGCCGCCCATAAAGGTGATAATAACGCCCATCGTAAAAAGTATGGTCAAAGCCATACTGCCTTGCGTAGCCGGTGCGTGGAGAACGTGAATCCAATAAATGGGAATGAACGTATTGCAAACAGTAAAGCAAATGGAACGGACGAAAATGACTACAGTGAGTTTACGGAACGCTGGCCAGTCGTTTTCTGTAGGCACGGCTGTAGGCGAGGCCTTTTCGGTCGTGTCTGCTTTTTGCACCATACGCAATATGTTAGGCATAGACATAAAGAGGATAGTGGCGATGATGAGATTGATGATGCCGAAGATGGCCAGGCCGTGAATATCAAAAGCATACGCACAAAAGCCTGCGACTAAAGGCCCGACTGCAAAACCGGCGTTACCGCCGACGGAGAAGCTGCCCATAGCTTGGCCTTTTAAGGAACCTGAAATACGATTGACCATGCGCGCCGCTTCGGGATGGAACATAGATGCACCGAAGCCGCAAAACATGGAGAATAAGAAAATGAGCCAATAGTTTTGCGTAAACGACAAGGCTGTGAGACAGACACCGCTCAGGATAGACCCTAAGGGGACGAACCAAGGCTTCGAAATCTTATCGGAATAATAGCCAAAGAGAGGCTGCGACACAGACGATAAGAGAAGATTGCCAAAAATCAGAGTCGCCGCATCTTGGTAGTTTAAATGGCACGTCGTAATAAAATATGGGAGCAGCGCCGGAATGGCTCCTTGCACCCAGTCAACAGAGAAGTGCCCTAGCGTAAAGAGGTATACGTGAGGGTCTAATTTTTTCATAATCATCACCCTTTATATAGAGATAAGGTTATTATGGCACAGGAGGAATGTGTTTGCAAACATTGATTTGTGCTGCTGAACGTGCGAGGAATAGGGCATACTTTTACGGCTTGTCTTTTCAGCCCACAAGCGGTTGACCATCGGAAAACCGAAGGTGGTTGCTGAAACGGACCGCAACGCGAGGACGTTCCGTATGCGCTTTAAAAAGCAGTACCCCTTCCTTTACATCTACTGAGTTGGGGACGGTATAGCCTATTTTTGTCTCTTTCATGCCTAGGAGGGGGGAGGAGCGAGAAGATGTTAGGCATAGGGCGTACTTTTTAAGGCGCATAGCGAAGCTCTTAAGCCGTAAAAGTATGCCCTATGCCGCGGCATCCTTACGGCAAAATTGTGCATCAGCACATCCTCTACCTCGCACCCCTTACAGCATAATTGTGTATCCTCATACGCTCTTTTTCAGTAGATGTGAAAAAAAGCTGTTATACCTATGATTCTATGATATAATAGATATAAGTTTATATAAGGAGTGATTCGTATGGCATCAAAAGAAATGTACGCCTTAGGCGCACAAGCATCGGTAATTCGTGATTTATTCGCGTATGGACAAGCACAGATTGCTAAAGTGGGGAAAGACAATGTATATGATTTTAGTCTCGGCAACCCGACTGTCCCGGCTCCACCGTGCGTCAAAGAAGCGATTATTGACCTTTTAAACACGCGCCAATCTATGGAAATCCACGGCTACACCCAGGCACCGGGCGATTTGAACGTCCGCAATGGCCTTGCTGATTACATGAATAAGACTTATGGCGCAAAGGTCAAAGGCAGTGATTTTTATTTGACTTGCGGCGCAGCAGCGTCCTTGACGATTACCCTCAAGGCACTCATTGAAACGCCGGAAGATGAAGTCATCCTCATTGCACCGTTCTTCCCGGAATACACAGTCTTCGTCCAAAATGGCGGCGGCAAGTCCGTTATTTTACCGCCAGACACGAAAGATTTCCAAATTTCTTTCGATAAATTAGCCGCTGCTATTACGCCGCATACACGGGCTATTATCGTCAATTCGCCGAACAACCCGGCAGGTACGGTTTACACAGAAGATACGTACAAGAAATTAGGTGAACTGCTCACGCAGAAATCGGCTGAAATTGGTCATCCTATTTACCTCATTTCAGATGAACCGTATCGGGAAATCGTCTACGATGGCTTGCCTATTGTCTATGTGCCGCACTTCTACAAAAACACGATTATTTGCTATTCCTACAGTAAATCTTTATCCCTCCCAGGCGACCGTATTGGTTACATCCTCGTGCCTGAAGAAGTGGCTGACGCTGCCAACGTCTATGCGGCTATTTGTGGTGCCGGTCGGGCCATGGGCTTCGTTTGCGCGCCCCATCTCTTCCAAGATGTCATTTTACGCTGCCTCGGTCAGACAGGGGATATTAATGAATACGACAAGAACCGCAAACTCTTGTATAATACCTTAAAAGATATGGGCTATGATTGCGTCTACCCAAGCGGCGCGTTCTATCTCTTGGTGAAGTCTCCCGAACCAGATGCAAAAGCTTTCTCGGACAAGGCAAAAGCCCTCAATCTCCTCATCGTCCCAGCTGATTCCTTCGGTTGCCCTGGATACGTACGCATTTCGTACTGCGTCGACGAAGCCATGATTAAACGGTCCTTCCTGGCATTCCAGCAGTTAATTGACAGCTACAATAAGGCTTTACAGTAATTTCGCAAGTTTTCGCAAGAAATGTAAAAAATATAGGCCTGTGTCCTTGACAAACGATAGGTGTTTTGCTATACTAAACGAGTCGTCAGGACATGGGCCTATAGCTCAGCTGGTTAGAGCGCACGCCTGATAAGCGTGAGGTCGGTGGTTCAAGTCCACCTAGGCCCACCACATGAGAACTACGTATTCCATACGTAGTTCTTTTTTTTTGCCCATTTTTAGATTCTAATTTGGAATGAATTTTTTGCAAATTTATTATGCGCTATTGAGATATATTTTACAAAGGCCTTGTGAATATAATATACATCCGTCAGAAATAAGATAATGTATTGTATGAAAAGACAATTCTAATGATAACGTAACGTGATACAGTATAAAATGAATAATTTACCGAAAACACCCCGGTTTTTTACGATGATTTATAAATTTATTATATATATTAAACAAACCTTCGTCTGTGATTAAAAAAACTTATCTGTTGACAGTGGACGGCAAAACAGGTATAGTTAAATTGCAAGAAGTAAATAATTCAATAGACTATATAATTTCACGAATATAGATGCGGAATTATGTAAAGGAGGATGTGTACACATGAGTACAGAAAAAGTAACACTGGACATGGTCCAAGAAGCACGGGCACGGCTAAAAGGGGTTGCCCACAAGACGACCCTGACCCATACGCGGTCTATTAGCGAAATGTCCGGCTGTGATGTTTTCTTAAAACTAGAAAACTTGCAGCGGACCGGGTCCTTCAAACTGCGCGGTGCCTACAACAAAGTAGCGTCTCTCACGCCAGCAGAACGGGAAAAGGGGGTTATTGCAGCCTCTGCTGGGAACCACGCCCAAGGCGTAGCCATGGCGGCCACGACATATGGCTGTAAATCAACGATTTGCATGCCCAAACACGCACCGCTCTCGAAAGTAGCCGCAACGAAAGGCTACGGCGCAAACGTCGTCTTACACGGCGATTTCTTCGACGAAGCTGCAGCGAAAGCCTCCGAACTGGCAGCAGAATACGGATATACATTCGTTCATCCCTTTAATGATCCTCTCGTCATTGCCGGGCAAGGAACGATTTCGCTGGAAATCCTCGAAGACATAGAAGACATTGATGCCATCATCGCGCCCATTGGCGGCGGCGGCCTCATTTCGGGCCTTGCTGTAGCAGCGAAGAGCATCAAACCGAGCATCAAAATCATTGGCGTCCAGGCGAGCAACATGCCGTCTATGAAAGCCTCTGTCGATGCCGGGAAAATCACGACGGTCAGCGGCAAAGCAAGTTTAGCTGACGGCATTATGGTCAAAACACCGGGCGATTTGACCTTTGACATTTGCCAGAAGTACGTCGATGACATCGTCACGGTTGATGAATCGGAAATCTCAACGGCTATTCTCTGGCTCCTGGAACGGGCGAAAACCATTGCTGAAGGGGCCGGTGCTGTACCGACAGCTGCGCTCATGAGCGGCAAAGTCCCGTACTTACAGGGCAAAAAAGTAGCAGCTCTCGTCAGCGGCGGCAACATCGATGTCAACAACGTAGCGCGCGTCATCAACAACGGCTTGATTCAATCGTGGCGTAAAGTCTACTTCTCCACGGTCTTGCCGGATCAGCCAGGGCAGCTTGTCAAATTATTACAGCTCTTGGCACAGTCCAACGTCAATGTCCTTTCGGTTACACACGAACGGAGCCAGCACGGCATTGGCATGGGCTACACCGTCGTCTCGCTCGAAGTGGAAACGGCTAATGAAGATCACTTCAAGACGATGATGAACACCTTAAAACAACACAACTATCAGGTAACACTCAAGTAAAGCCATTTGGTAGGAGGTCTTTATGACTACGGAAACGAAGAAAATGGAGCGTGGCCTGAAACCGCGCCACGTGGAAATGATTGCACTCGGCGGCACCATCGGAGTCGGCTTATTTATGGGGTCAGCCAGTACGATCCAGACGGCAGGGCCATCGGTCTTGCTCTGTTACGCCTTAGCAGGTGTAGTGATGTTCTTTATTATGCGTATTATGGGCGAAATGCTCTACTACGAACCGGTTACTGGTTCCTTTGCAACGTACGGACACAAATATATCAGTCCCTTTGCAGGCTATTTGACAGCTTGGGGCTATTGGTTCTTATGGGTTGCCGTTGGTCTTTCGGAAGTCACTGCAGTCGGCGTGTATGTGACCTATTGGTTCCCTGAAATTCCCCAGTGGATTTCAGCGTGCGGCGGCATGCTCATCGTCATGTTTGCCAATATGGCAGCCGTTAAGTACTACGGTGAATTTGAATTCTGGTTCGCCCTGATCAAAGTCACGACGATTATTGTCATGCTCGTCTTAGGTGTCATGATTATCCTCTTTGGCTTTGGTAACGGCGGCGTGCCCTTAGGCTTTGGCAATCTCTGGGAACACGGCGGCTTCTTCCCGAACGGCTTTGGCGGTATGCTCGCAGCGATGTGCGTCGTCGCCGCGGCCTTCCAAGGGGTCGAGCTCGTCGGGATTACAGCCGGCGAAGCGCAAGACCCGAAAGAAACGCTCCGTAAAGCAACAAAGAACATCGTCTGGCGTATCCTCATTTTCTACATCGGTGCTATTTTCATCGTCCTTACCTTATATCCGTGGAATCAGCTCGGTATGCTCGGTAGCCCCTTTGTTACGACCTTTTCGAAAGTAGGGATTACGTCGGCAGCCGGCATTATCAACTTCGTCGTCCTCACAGCAGCTCTTTCGGGCTGCAACAGCGGTATTTACAGCTCAGGCCGTATGCTCTATACGCTTGCTGAAAATGGCCAGGCTCCGCAATGGTTCGGCAAATTATCGAAACATGGTGTACCGCGGAATGGTATTTTCGCTTCCTTAGCCTTCTTAGTTTTAGGGGTAGCTCTTAATTACTTCATCCCTGATTCTAAACTCTTCCTCTATATTTACAGTGCTTCCGTCTTCCCAGGCATGGTCGCTTGGTTCGTCCTGGCTTACTCGCAGAAGAACTTCCGTAAAGCATGGGGTGAAAAAGCAATGGCTGACCATCCTTTCAAATCGCCCCTCTTCCCGTATGCGAACTGGTTCTGCTTGCTCTTCTTAGCCCTCGTTACGGTCGGTATGTGGTTCAACACGGATACGCGTATGTCCCTTATCGTCGGCTGGATTTTCTTAGGCTTTGTCTCCCTTTGCTACTTCCTTGCAGGGTGCCACAAGCATAAATACGACAAAGACGGCCACTGGCTGCGGAATCAATAAAAATTGATACGTTTAACCTATCGCAATTCTCAGAAAAATACGATATAATAGGTGTATACCAAAAGACTAGATTATTCCTAAAGGAGATGTACTCACATGGCAGTAAACGTCATTAAAACAACAAACGCACCGGGCGCAGTAGGCCCGTACTCGCAGGCTATTAAAGCAGGGGACTTCCTCTTTGCATCCGGTCAGATTGCCCTCAGCCCGGCAACCGGCGAAATCGTCGAAGGCGGCGTCGTCGCACAGGCTGAACAGGTCATGAAAAACGTCGGCGCAATCCTTACGGAAGCTGGCCTTTCGTATGACAATGTCGTCAAAACGACGGTCTTCATTACAGACATCAATACCTTTGGTGCTGTCAACGAAGTATACGGCAAATATTTCAACGCAACCCTCCCGGCTCGTTCTTGTGTCGAAGTAGGTCATTTACCGAAAGGTGCCTTAGTCGAAGTCGAAGTTATTGCGTACGCAGGTAAATAAGCATAGTCTCTCTCATAGCCAGTCAGGGCAGTTGCTCTGACTGGTTTTTCGCACCTCATGAAAGGAGGATTTCTATGAAAATAGCAGTTACGTATGACCAAGGGAATGTATTCCAGCATTTTGGCAAATCCCAGTACTTTAAATTCTATACAGTCGACATGCCGAGCGGTACCATTACAGCAGCTGAAGTGGTGCCGACGAATGGCAGCGGCCACGGCGCGCTCGCAGCCTTCCTCAAAGAACACGGCGTAGATGCAGTCATTTGCGGCGGTATCGGCGGCGGTGCCCAACTGGCCTTAGCCGATGCAGGCATTGCCCTCTATGGCGGTGTCACTGGCGACACGAATGAAGCGGTCCAGCATCTCTTGCTTGGAGATTTACAATATAATCCGAATCTGCGCTGCGACCATCACGGCCACGGCACAGGCGACCAAGCTTGCAGCGACCATGGCTGCGGTCATCATCAGGCATAACGACTAAGCCTTGCTCTGTAGAGCAGGGCTTTTTTGCGCAAAAAAAAGAGCAAGGACTCATGCCCTTGCTCTCTGGATGGTACGTCTATACGAGATTCATTTATTTTGCTAATTCTTTTTTAGCTTCTGCTTTGGCCTGGAACGGAGCAGATTCAACGATGAAGCGGTCATGTGTAGCTTCGCCAACGAGACCAGCGTTATCGAATGCTTCGATTTTGAAGGTTAATTTTTTGCGGTCCTGTGCAGTCAACGTAGCTTTAGCTGTAACGGTGAGGCCAATCGGTGTAGCTGCGACGTGTTTGACGTTCATAGCGATACCAACGGTGTTATAGCCTTCTGGGAGCTGCGGGTCGCAAGCGTTGATAGCAGCATGTTCCATGAGGGCAACCAAAGCCGGTGTAGCATAAACCGGAGATTTGCCACTGCCTAATTTAATGGCTGTATTATCTTCCGTTACTGCTTCAGAAACTTCTGCATGCGAATTAGCTTTTAATGTGAAATCCATGATGGTTCCTCCTTAAAGTAAGTTACAATTTATACATACACTATACCATACTTAGGGAATAATGACTAGTCTTTACGAAAAAAATATACTAAAATTATATACAATTTTGACAGCGTCTAGAGAATAGTATACAATTAATTTAACTATAGTTTCGTAGAATTAGAGGAGTGACGACAGTGAAAGTGAACGTAAAAATCCTAATACTGCTGGCCGCTATGGTCCTCTCTGTAGGGACCGGCGTTTGGGCCAAAGATAAAGGAACCCCTGTGAAAATGACCAACTGGGGCGTTGTCTACGTACCTGATGATGTATACTGGCAAGAAGGCAACCAGCCCATGCTCACAGCCAGCAGCTATGACAATGATGTCGTAACCATGCTCGAACAGATTTACCCCTTAGAACCGGCGACGTACCAAGTCGTCCAAAAAGACGGGGGCATCTTCCGCTATGGCTACGTAGCCCGGTATAGTGCTAACCTTTGGGAAATCGAAGCAGCTGTGCAGCGCAAAGAACAAGAAAACGCTTACTTACGGGACATTGGCAGTCGTCCCAATATGGCGAAACTGCTCCAACAAGCAAACGACCAAATGAATGACCGTTTGCCCCAAGGGTTCCGCATGACCAAACCTATTACGGCGAAGAAAATCAAAGGCAAAACCTTCTATGAAGGCACGTGGGAACGGACTCTCGTCATCAATGACAATGCTTTCACCGAAACCATCCAGGGCATTGCCTATCAGCACGGCGATTACCTTGAAATTGCCTTGATTTTTGCTAACATTGCCGACCCCAATGACAACCTCATCCAGACGATGACCAATCTGTTTGAAACGGCAGATAAATTGCCGAAAAAATAACTCCTAAAGAGAGGATGTAGATGATGATACGCTTTGAATGTGATTATTTAGAAGGGGCTCCGCAAGCAGTCTTAGAAGCCCTCATGAATGCCAGTGCCCAGCAAAACCCGGGCTATGGCTTTGACAGCCATTGTGACCGTGCGAAAGACCTAATCCGTAAAACCTGTGAAGCCCCGTCGGCAGGTGTCCATTTCCTCGTCGGTGGGACCCAAGCCAATTTGACGATTATTGCAGCCTGTTTAAAAGACTACCAAGGCGTCATTGCGCCCGTAACGTCCCATATTTTCAATCACGAAACAGGAGCCATTGAAGCCACAGGCCATAAGATTTTAGCCATCCCTACAGACGACGGCAAACTGACAGCTGCGCAAGTGCGCAAAGCTTGCCAAGACTACTGGACAGAAACGCATAAACTCTTTTTCGTCCAGCCAGGTATGGTCTACATCTCGCAGACCACCGAAGTCGGTACGATGTACTCCAAAGTGGAACTCGCTGCCATTTACGACGTGTGCCGTGAATACCATATGAAACTCTTCATCGATGGCGCGCGCCTGGGTTATGCCTTAGCTGCTCCGGGAAATGATATTACCTTTGCAGACCTGCCGAACCTGTGCGATGTCTTTACCATTGGCGGTACCAAACAAGGAGCCCTCTGTGGGGAAGCCGTCATCATTACGGACCCTGGCGTAGATAGTGAATTCCCGTACTATATGAAACAACGAGGGGCACTCCTCGCTAAAGGCTGGGTCGTTGGCGTGCAGTACGAAGCCCTCTTTGCCGACGGGTTGTACCTCAAACTTGCCGGTCATGCCGCAGACCTTGCCGTCAAGATTCATCATACCCTTAAAGATATGGGCTATACCTTCCTCTATGACCACCTTACGAACCAGCAGCTTCCTATCCTCACAGCCGACCAATTCCATACCCTTAATAATGCCTTTGCTGTAGACCACTTCGCGGACTTACCGGACGGACGCATTGCCGCGCGGATTTGTACGTCTTGGGCGACAAAAGAAGAAGACGTAGACGCACTGCTGCACTTCATGAAAACCTTATAATTATGGAAAAGGAGAAGGATGGATGAAGAAAATTCTTCTAATACTTGTGATGGCTATATCCTTTGTAATGCCGTCTTTTGCTGAAAATTGGTATTGGATTGGAACATCAAAGTCGGGAGAGCAGTGGTTTATTGATAATGACTCAGTCATTAAAGACAATCAGGAAGCTACTGTTTGGATTAAAGCTAATTTGCCGGATGGTACAAGCGAATTATCTAGAATAACAATTACTCGTGATTATAGATTTAAACAATTAAGCTATTTGGCATATGATATGAATGGTAAGGTTATCAAGAATGTCCCTATGGATTTATGGGGGTGGTTAGATATACCACCAGGAAGTACAGCAGAAGCAATTTATCATGTTATTTGGTAATAGATAGAAAAAAAGCTAGTATAAAATGATGTGTACCCAGAATCCTGGACACTGTAATGACAACTAAATAAGATGGTTTAGATGGATGCTAACCGGTATGTTACCGGTGGCATCCATTTTGTTTTCTGTTGAATACGTTCCGTATTGTAATAATGAATATAGTTTTTACAGCAGATGAAAATTGCGCGAAGGAAGTATATATTCCCTCACATCCATA
>OIXX01000398.1_pt1 | contig 27394 bp, 20 predicted proteins | sample 1588161 | NCBI WGS metagenome assembly OIXX01 (sample SAMN03283274) | human gut metagenome | biome: human-associated habitat; material: feces | host: Homo sapiens | place: Peru | collected 2012
GGCGCTATTGCAGCAAAAAACGGCTCGTTTGTGAGTCTGATTTCATAGCGCTTCGCCAGAAAACCGCATAACATGCTGTATATTAATACATTAGCTCCAAACGCTCAAAACTCAAGAATTTCGCACCAAAGATTTTGTTGTGCGCTCAACTCATAGTATTGAGCGTTAGAAATGCAAATATTGTGTCGGACGGTCCGCCGTCCGCTCCTTGTCCTATTCTTTTTATAATATGTTCCAAAAAGAATACTCTAATTTTTTTTCACACTTATTATTTGTACCCTCCGCAAAATTAGCATAACTTTGCATTTTAACTGTGTATAAAGATATGATACACATACAAATAAGAATGACAATGACAAGACCATATATCATCATCACACTTGCCGCACTTCCACTCATGTTCAGCTCCTGCATCAAGGACGAACCGCTCGGAATGGAATGCGACATCGAAGAGGCTTTCATACATGCCGACGACCCACAGGCAATGTTCTTCCAACCTTCTGACTCGCTGACACGCGTGATTGCCACTCAGACCACCATCAACTTCAGTCCGCTCCGACCGGGAGCTGACCTGACACAGATGGCACCGCAGTTCCGCATCACGCCGGGAGCCACAATATCGCCTGCAAGCGGTTCGGTGCACGACTTCTCACAAGGTGCGGTGGTCTACACCGTGACGTCGGAGGACGGACAGTGGCACCGCACGTACAACGTGAACATCACTGCCATGGAACCGGAGATACCGGAGGCAAAGACGGACACGATGAGATACGACTTCGAGAACTTCTTCCTTGAGGAGAAAGCGCAGAAATACTATGTATGGAGCGACATCCTCGACAACGGCAACCGTGCGGACAACTGGGCGACGGGCAACGCCGGATTTGCCATCGCAAAGAAGAAAGCCACACCTGAGGAATATCCCACCACACCGCTGACCGAGGGTTATGACGGCAACGGCGTGAAACTGACGACATGCTCCACGGGATCGTTCGGCGTAATGATGAACATGCGCATCGCGGCAGGCAATCTCTTCACAGGCGTGTTCGAGTCGACCATCGCCACGAAGACTCCGCTGCTTGCCACCCACTTCGGCGACGGAGCTGCCAACAAGCTCAACGTCAAGCCCGTAAGCTTCAGCGGATATTACCAGTATGCGCCGGGCGACGAGTTTATGGACAAGAGCGGCAAGGCGGTGGAGGGACGCATTGACGAGGGCGACATCTACGCCGTGGTGTTCAAGAACACGGACGACCAGGGCAACGCCTTCTATCTGACCGGCGACAACGTGAAGACCAGCCCGCAGATTATCGGCAAGGCGCTCAGCGGACGCATCACACGCACCGAGAACGGATGGCAGTTCTTCGAAATTCCCTTCGAATACACCACGGAGCCCGACCCGCAGGTGCTCGCCAACTACGGATACAGCATAGCCATCGTCTTCACCTCCAGCTGCGAGGGAGCACACTTCGAGGGAGCCATCGGCAGTACGCTATTAATAGATAAGGTGAAGGTGGCATACGAGAAGCCCGCCGCACAGCAGAAATAACATTCAACCGCATCAATATGAAGAAAACAATAATCACACTGCTCCTCGTGGCCTTCGTGGGCTTGCAGGAAGCGCTCGCCATCGACATCTTCGGCGACCTCAGATACATGGTACGCTTAGGCTACAGCCTCGGAGGAACAGCTCCAGTGGGCATGCCAGCCACCATCCGATCGCTCGACAAGTATACGCCCACCAACAACACGCTCCTCGGACTGGACGCATACAAGCCCCTGACTGAGAAGTGGGGACTGCAGGCAGGATTCCATTACCAGAACAAGGGCATGAAGACCGACGCTAAGGTGAAGGGATACAGCATGGAGATGAGACGCGGCGACGAGACGCTCAGCGGACTCTTCACCGGTAACGTCGTAACGGAGGTGGACGAATGGATGGTGACGCTGCCGCTGCAGGTGGCATACAACGTGTCGCCGAACCTGCGTCTGAAGTTCGGTCCTTACTTCTCTTACGTACTTAGCAACAACTTCAGCGGATATGCCTACGACGGATATCTGCGCGTCGGTGACCCGACGGGCGACAAGGTGGAGCTGGGACACGTCGAAGGAGAACGCGGCGACTATGACTTCACCGAAGACCTGCGTCACTGGCAGTTCGGACTCGACCTCGGTGCAGACTGGTTCTTCTCCAACCACTTCGGTGCATACGCCGGACTGTCATGGGGTCTGACCAAGATTTTCCGCAAGGACTTCCACGTCATCGAGCAGTCGCTCTACCCCATCTACGGCAGCATCGGACTGACGTACAAGCTCAAGTAAGAAATATTAATAACGAAAAACAATTGTCTATGAAGAAAATCTTTACACTACTTGCAGTGATCATGGCATCACTCACAGCCATGGCACAAACCACCTTCTATGGTACATGGAAGAACAACTCTAACTCGTTCCCGAGCTTCGACAACTATGTGGAGGTGACCGTAAACGACAACGGCACAAGCACCATCGTACTGAAAGACCTCGCATTCGGCAACGACGTTCTCGGAACTGTTACGCTTAACAATGTCTCCACCGAGCAGAACGGAAACGGATATAGCTTCTCTATGGGCAGCCAGACCACTTTCGACATCACCGAAGGCAATATGGGCGGTGTGACAAAAGGCGCGTTCGAGGGTTGGGGAACTATGGACGGAGAGAACCTCCAGCTCACAGCCAACTACTTCGACTACGGCACTAAATCATTGCGCTATGTGAAGTTTAACGGCACAAAGGTGCAGACCAAGCCCGACGGACCCACCATCGTCGAGACAGAGACATTCTCGTCAGACCTGCTCACATCTACAGCAGCCGGCGACACCAAGACCACAAAGAACGCCAATGCTATCCTCAGCAAGTATTCTGACAACACTTACTCGCTGACACTCAAGCCGGTGGAGACTGCTGACGCTTCTTACGGAGCCATCACATTCAGCGGACTCGGATATGAGGAAGAGGACGGCGAGACATATATCTCCGGCTACGTGGACGCCACTACCGAGGAGACTTCACCGCTCTACGGAAAGAACATCAAGGGCGACCTCTCTGCCATAATCAACGTGGACGGCAACCTCGTGGTATCCGTCATGCTCGTGGACATGGACGACGAGAACTTCAACGTGGAGATGCAGTTCGGCAAGGAGGAAGAAGAGCCGTTCGAGCCGGTCTCAATGGCAGGTACACTCTCAAGCTTCTCGCGTACTGACGACGGCGACGTGGCAGATCAGAAGCCTTCCGTACTGACCATCACTGACGAGGGCGAAGGCAAGTGCACACTCACTATGACCGAGGGCACACTCCCCGGAACAACTCTCTCGCTCGGCACCATCACCATCCCTTCAGTGGCTTACGAGGCTGACGAGGCCACTGCCACAATGAATCTTTCTTCAGGCAAGGTGGAGGCAACGACAGAATGCGCACATCCTTTCTATCAGACCATCACCGTGAAGAGTCTCTCTGGCACCATCTCAGTGAAGGATGACGAGAACAGTGATGCTGACCTGGCAAACGCCAACATCACATTCAGCGTGGACAACAACGGCACAGAGACTGTGGAATACACATTCTCAACCAACGGATACGTAACTGGCGTAGACACGGTGAAGAAGGCTGACAGCTCAGTGAAGCACATCTACACCATCTCTGGCATCGCCACAACACAGATGCAGCGCGGCATAAACATCGTACGCCATGCTGACGGCACTGTGACTAAGGTGGTTAAGAGATAAACGAACAGAAAACACTCACACAAATAAAAACAACAAAAGAATGAAAAAGTCATTATTCACAATGGCAATGGCTGCGATAGCCTTAACTGCCAACGCCACCGACTACCAGGGTAACTACAGCAGCAACGCTGGAGGACAGAAAAGCACCGTGGACGGTAAGGTGAGCATCGAGGAAGGCACTGACGGCACAAGCACCGTCACCATCCACAACTACGCTTATGAGGTGTATGGCACAAAGCACTATGTGGGCAATATCGTCCTCAACGGCGTGAAGACATCCAAGGTGGGCAACGTAACTCTCTTCGAGAGCGCCCAGAGCGTGAACATCACAGAGGGCGACGTCGACACCTACACATGGGAAGGTCCCGGCTACTCGGCTCTCTGCAATGGCGGTGTGCCCGTAATCTTCAAGGCTGAGCTGCGCGGCGACAAGCTCACTGCAGCCTTCAACCTCGACACATTCCAGGCCATCAAGCGCCGCATCAAAGCCACATTCGGCGAAAACCGCTACACCATCGGACAGATTCTCGGTTCGAACTTCGATGCTTGGCATACAGCCAAATACACTGGAGGTGTACCCAAGAAAGACTACACCAGCGACGAGCCTGACGGATGGCACTCATTCATGAGCGCATCAGGCACTCTCACGGGCTTCGTAAGCAAGAACACACACACATACAAGTCTGACGACGTGCGTCCCGGCGGCAAGGGCACAAGCCTCAAGCTCGTTTCAGGCATCGTAAACGTAGGTATCAAGCAGCCTGCCAACGGAACCATCACCACTGGTCGTCTCCAGGCAAGCGGCTTCACACCGAAGGACACCGGCAACAACTCTACTTCTGATCCTTCTTCAAGCGACGTAGACGGAAACAACGATCCGTTCTTCTCAGCGCTCAGCTCACGTCCTGACTCTATCGCCGTTTGGGTGAAGTATAAGCAGGGCACGCTCTCTGAGTCTGACAAGAAGAATTATCCTTACGCCACTATCTCTGCCATCATCAACGACGGCACAAAGATTCAGGACCCGATGGACAAGGAGTATAAGACCATCGTGGCTACTGCCCAGAACAAGGAGATAGCCGAGACCGGCAACGAGTGGAAGCGCATCAGCATTCCCTTCAACTACGTTTCGAACGACATCGACCCGAAAGCCATCCTCGTTACCATCTCTACCAACGCAGAGCCGGGTGTGGCTTCGAGCGACGAGAACAATCCTGACGTGCTCTATATCGACGACCTCGAGCTTATCTACAACGCACAGCTCAACAACGTGAAGATCAAGGGCATTGACTTCACATTCGAGCCGAACAAGTATTACTATGACGGTCTGACATTCGACGGCGAGCTTACTGACGCTGACGTAGAGGTAGAGAAGACGGGCAACGGCTCTTACATAAGCCAGACCATCACACGCAGCCCGGCTGAGAAGGGTTATGCCACCGTTACCGTAACCGTAACATCAGCTGACCTCAAGACCGTGAACGCCTACACATTCAAGGTGAAGGAGGCTGCTGCCGAGCCTTCCAAGGACTACACCGGCAACCTCACCATCTCTCTGAACGGCGAACCGCAGGATCCGGCTGAAGCTACCATCTCTACTGTTCAGCACGAGGACGGCACATACGACATCCGCCTCAACCAGTTCTCGTTCGGTCCATTCCTCATCGGCGACGTAACCATCAAGAACGTACCCGCTACAGAGGTGGACGGATGGACTGTCTACACAGCTGAGCAGGACGCTGAAATCACAAACGGCGCTGAAATAGCAGAGGCTCTCGGTGGCAAGGTGCACGTTAAGCTCGCTGCACAGAGCAAGGACGACGACCTCTACGCAGAGATCACGCTCCCCGTTGAGCTTGGCGAGGACGTGATTGACGTATTCGCAGTATTCGGCAACAAGCCCGCTACCGGCATCAACGGCATCGAGGACAACGCCAATACCACCGTTACCGGCATCTACAACGCTTCAGGTATGAAGCTCCAGAAGCTGCAGCGCGGCATCAACATCGTCCGCACCGCTGACGGCAAGACCGTAAAGATTATGAAGTAAACAGCACGATTGAGGTTATGAACCATACATAACCTTATAAAATACTTAAACGAAAAAACTCCAGCCATTGCAGGAATGCAGCGGCTGGAGTTTTTTTTGTTGAGTGAGAAACACTCTATCATAACTTATTCTTATGTTCGTCCATCAGCAAATCCACCAAATATTGGTCACTACGACAATGCATGTCAGCGATGCCTTCACTCATCATCTTATAAAGATAAGAGTCATAAAAGACCTCCAAAGAGTCTTCCAGAGAAAGCCCAGACAACTCAGCAAAGAGTTTAACCACACGAGCATATTTCATCTGAAGGATTGTCTTGTTAGCTTCCATATATTATAATTTTATTTCTTCTGCTTTAATAAAGCGTAAGTGTCGGTTAATAACCTCCTGATTTAAAATACAGATTTGATGATTGGGATGTATGAATACTAATCGCCTTAAGGCTTCATCTTTGCTTATATTGCCTGAGAAATACAAATCGATAGTATTAAACACCTTATCATCTGCTATACCTCCCGAAACAATATCATAATGTTCAGACTGCTTTCCGACACGACACAAGGCAACAAAGTCAAGCCATTCCTCGTCATACGAACTGAATTCTTTGATACGAAAAAAGTTTAAATCATCATCCAAATCATAATAGTTCAGATAAGCTTTATCTTCATTAAGAAGAAAACGTAGGGCATACTTTCTTGCTTGTTCTTCAAGGGATGTCATATAAAATCCCTTTCCGAAATCAAGAAAATTACGAGAGTGCAAGACATCAGGATTGTCAACAATACAGTTAGAGGCGTGATATAGTATCATGGCAAAGCCCCTTTCTTTTTCAACAATCCAATCAAATCGTCCATTATATAGTCCTTTCCAAATGTATGTAAAACATCATAGCAAGGCACTATATATCCATCCAAGAGTCCAGACGAACGCAACATCTTATATACTTTACTTGCGCTCATCTTTAATCGGTCAGCAAGATTGCCAACACAATAGGTTATGAAGTCCAACTGATATTCTTGCATAAGTGATTTTGTTTTTGCAAATATAAACAAAAAAATCGAATTGTCTGGCATTGTCAATCCATTGATTTTCAAAATGCCTTACTTCCCTATCCTCTTTATTCCTTCTTCCAGCCTGCTCCACGGGCAAGCCATATTTATTCTTATGAAGCCCTCGCCTTCCTTGCCGTACATGCTTCCGGCGTTCACCCATACGCGGTTCTCGCGCATCAGGCGTTCTTCTATGTGCTCTGACGACTCGCCGAGTGAGCTGTAGTCCACCCATGCCAAGTATGTTCCCTCCATGTTCATAACGGGGAGGTGGGGCAATTCGCGGGCGAAGAAGTCGCGGAGGCGGCGATAGTTCTCCGTTATGTAGGCACGCAACTGGCACAGCCATTCATATCCGCCGTCCGAATAGGCAGCCTGAAGAGCTAAAACGCCGAAGGGATTGACGTCGCAAACCTCATTGATGTTTATGGCACGGTCAATTCTTTCGCGTACAGCGGCGTCGCGGCAGACGATGTTGGCAATCTGCAAGCCGGCTATATTAAACGCCTTAGAAGGCGAACAACACGTCACGGAGCCGTACGAAAGATCGTCGGGGAGCGTGCCGAACGGCGTGTAACGGTGGTCGCCAAGCGTCAGTTCGCAATGAATCTCGTCCGAAACCACCCGTACGCCATGCTTCTTGCAGAGCACAGCCACACGCTCCAGCTCGTCACGGCTCCACACTCGTCCACCCGGATTGTGCGGATTGCAGAGCAGCAGCAGACGGGCACGCTCATGCGAGAGGCGCTGTTCGAGGTCGTGAAAGTCGATTTCGTAACGCAGGAGCGCTTTATTATAGATGAGTGGACTACTTGACAGCTCGCAGCCGTTATTGCGAATAGAAGAGAAAAAACAGTTGTATACGGGTCCCATCACCACCACTTGGTCGCCAGTCAGCGTCAGCGCCTTGATGATGGCTGATATGGCTGGCACCACACCTGAGGTGTAAATGATGTCGTCCCGATGGAAGCGCCACCCGTGTCTTTCCTCAAACCAGCGGCAGACAGCATCGTAATAGCTGTCCGGCACACGTGTATAGCCGAAGATGGCATGGTCGACGCGTCGGCGCAGCGCCTCCGTAATGCCGGGATAAGTCTCGAAGTCCATGTCAGCCACCCACAGCGGAATGATGTCATCACCCGCCGCCGAGTCCCATTTGTACGAGTTGGTGCCACGGCGGCAGGTAGGTTTAGAGAAGTCGTAAATCATAATTATATTATTTTTCTCTAATGCTAACCACGCAGTCAGCCGGCTTCTTTATGTTCTCGTCTATTATCACCTCTCCGATGCTGTCTGCCGTGATGCGTCCCGACATCGGATTCTTTATGCTCTTGATGTGTCCGCGGATGTCAGCCTGAACGGTGGAATACTCGAAGGCACGGTCGCATTCGGCGTCGAACGTGCAGTCCTCGAGCACCAGATCCTTGGCATAGCAGAGCGGCTGTTCGCCGGAGATGTGGCATCTTACGAGACGGAGTCCGCGCGAGTGCCATCCGATGAACTCACCGTTAAGCTCCGAGTCGTACACCGTGACGTTGTCAACCTCCCAGAACGAGTCCTTCGTGTCAATCTTGGCGTTGCGGATGACGATGTCGCGTGAGTACTGGAACACGTACTTCGAGTCAGAAACGAGTCCGTCCACCTCCACATTGCGGCAGTGCATGAAGGGATAAGTGCCGTCATGCAGCACCACATTCTCCAGCTTCAACCCGTCAATGCCCCAGAAAGTCTCGTCGGCGTCGTTGATGGTGACGTTCTTCAGCGAGAGATTCTTCATCTCACGGAAGAACTTCGGGCCGTTGATGACGCAGTCCTCCATGTGCATATCATCAGAATACCAGATGGCAGAGCGCGAGCCAGGCGCAAAATAACAGTTGCGGATGTCCGATCCCTTGACGTGCCAGAGCGGGTATTTGCCCTCGAAATAACAGTTGCGGCAGACAATGTTGCTGCATTCCTTTACGCCCGACTCGCCGAACGTGATGCGAACGTGGTCGAGTTCTGTGTTGTGGATTTCGAAGAGAGGACGCTCTCCACCGAATACCTTATTAGCAATTTTCTCCATAATCGTAATAGTATATGTATATAGTTTTTTTTATTATATCATGCTTTTATGCGGCTTCAGCTTCCATGTCCACAGCTTCACGAGGAATATCATGCCGCGGAAGCAAAGCTCGAGGCACATCGCCAGCCACACGCCACGCAGACCCATTGTCGGGGCGAGCAGCGCGGCGAGCGTTATGCGCACGCCCCACATCGAAGCGAGGTTCATGATGCTCGGAGCTATGGTCTTGGCGGCTCCCACGAATACGCCGTAGCAGATAATGGCTGCACCGAACATCGGTTCGGCAAAGGCTTCTATGCGCAGCACCTCCACACCAAGCTGTCTTACCTCCACAGAGGGAGTCATCATAGCCATCGCAAACGGCGACGCCACGTACATCACCACGCCCATGACCGACATTATAGCTACGCCAAGCCCTACGGAGAGCCATGCGAAGCGCTTCATCAGGTCGTGCCTTCCTGCACCGATGGTCTGTCCAACGAGCGTCGTGGCAGCGTCAGCAACGCCGTAACCGGGCATATAGCAGAGGCTCTCCACGATGATGCCGAACGAGTTGGCGGCGATGGCAATGGTGCCGAGCGGAGCGATTATGATGGTGGTGACTATGTAAGCCGACGTCATAATGGTCTGCTGCAGTCCCATCGGCAGTCCGATGTGCATGGCGTTCTTCACCACATTCCACGTCGGCAGGAAGCGTCCGCTGTCCTGACGCAGACAAAGTTCGCCCTTGCGGAAGCACAGTATATACATCGTCACCGTGGCTGCCACAGCCTCCGCCGAAACCGTTCCGATGGCGGCACCCTCCACTCCGAGTCCCGCGCCGGGCATCATCACAGGCATGCCAAGCACTTCCATGGGGCGCGTGGGGAAGATGAGGAAGAAATTGAAGAATACGTCCAGAGCCATCATCACCACACTCATAACGCTCGGCACCACCATATTGCCCGAACTGCGGAGCATGCCGTAGCCGAACATCGAGAACTGGAAGGCGGGCAGACCCAAAGAGATGATGGCGATGTAAACGGACGACGTGCTGCAGATGTCCTCTCCCCCACCCAACCATCTTGGCAGGAACGGACTGATGGCAAGCACCGTCATTCCCAACAACATGCTAACCACCAGCACGGACATGATGCCCTGACGCAGAGTGGCACGTGCACGTGCGGGATCGTTGCCGCCAAGCTGATGGCTGACCTGAACGTAGAAGCCGGCAGCCGCAGCCGAACAGATGCTGCCCATCAGCCACATGGTGGTCTCCACCAGTCCGATGGCAGCAGAAGCGGAAGCGCCAAGGCTGCCCACCATCGAAGCGTCTATATACTGCATCATCGTGGTGGTGAGCTGGGCAAGTATGGCAGGCGTTGCAAGACTCAGCACGAGCCGCGCCTGCTGGGAGAACGTCATCGGCGCTCCCTTACGTATCATAGCGAGAAGTATGTCCTTCTTGTTATTGCGATTCATAATAAAGTAATAAAAACAAAGACATGCTTTCCTGTCTTGGCAGAAAAACATGTCTTTCAGCATATATATTCCTTGAAGGTGTGTCTTCGCTCCTGTTAAGACAGCTCCAGCATGCGCTCTATCGGCTTCACGGCGTCGCGTGCTATCTCGGGGTCCACCTCCACAGAGGGCCACTCGTAGCGCAGCGTGTTATATATCTTCTTCAGCGTGTTCTTCTTCATATACTCACATTCGTTGCAAGAGCAGCCTACCCCACCCTCGCTTACTTCAGGCGGAACAGGATAGAACGTCACGTCGGGGCAGTTGCGCTGCAGTTCGTGCAGGATGCCAGCCTCCGTAGCGATGATATATTCCTTTGTCTCGGGATGAGCCTTGGCGTAATTGAGCATGGCAGCCGTCGATCCCTTCACGTCAGCCACAGCCAGCACAGGAGCCTTACACTCCAGGTGAGCCATTACCACAGCCTCAGGATGCTCCTCCTTGAGCTTCACGATGGCTTCCACGGAGAACTTCTCATGAACATGGCAGCCGCCGTTCCAGAGAAGCATCTGACGACCTGAAACGCTGTTGATGTAATTGCCGAGATTATAGTCGGGACCGAAGATAATCTTCTCGTCCTTCGGGAAAGAAGCCATCACCTTCTCCGCATTGCCGGATGTGACCACCACGTCCGTGAGCGCCTTCACAGCCGCCGTGGTGTTGACGTAGCTCACCACCTTGTAGCCGGGATGCTGCTCCTTAAACTCCTTCAGGTCTTCAGCCTTGCATGAGTCAGCCAACGAGCAACCAGCTGTCAGATCCGGGCAGAGCACCTTCTTCTCCGGCGAGAGCAGCTTGCATGTCTCAGCCATGAAGTGCACACCGCACATCACAATCATCTTGGCGTCGGTCTGAGCCGCCTTGCGAGCCAGCGCCAGCGAGTCGCCGATAAAGTCAGCCACTTCCTGCACCTCGCCCACCGTATAGTAATGAGCCAACAGCACGGCGTCCTTCTCCTTGCAAAGACGGCGTATCTCTTTCTTAAGGTCAATCGACTCGTCAACAGGCTCGTCGACAAATCCCTTTTCAGTCCACTCTTTATTCATTGCTTTATTGTTTATACGTTTCGTTCTTTTGGTCGTTCCCACCACTTATCCACAACATCTATATATATTCTCTCTTTCTTTTTTTTAAAAGAAAAAAAATATTATTAGGATGATGTACTGTTAGTATGTTGGTAACTTTCCTGTCTTTTTCTTGCATATTAAGTTATAAACATGTGGATGCCTGTTGTCCACAGGCAATCGTAACATCTTCCTGTTGATTATAAGCGTAATAGGCGTGTTATCCACAATATGATGTAGACACGTGCAAAGTTAATAAGTTTATATCTTTTTTCGATTAATAATCGTGGAAAACTTTGTAATATCAGTTTAATAATAGTGTTAGTTATCCACACCCCAACTGCTACTCCCTGTCCCCTGTTGATAAGTGGCGAGTTATCAACAGGCTTCTCCACACGGTTATTAACAGGTATGACAGGGTTATGAACAGGGAACGGCACGATAGCTGAATCATCTACTTTTGTTTAGTTATATTGGTAACTTAGGAGGCTATGGCGTCTCGCCGTAGCCACGCAGCCTCCCATACCTGACATCAAACAACTTATTATGCTAACAGTTCGTGGGTGCGTGGCTACGGCGGGACGCCATAGCCTCCTAAGTTTGTATTACCTGCTTATACATAATCCCAAAGGATATGCTATTGTTAATATTAGCATGTTGATTATCATTCATTTACGTAGTTATCCACAATTTACGTTAACCTGTTGATAACAGGCAGCTCCTACCCCACCCTTTTCCGCCTGTTTTTCATCATATAAACAGGCTTATGGAATAACTATACGTTGATTATCAGTATACTTACAGAGTTGTCCACAGGTATGTTGATAACTATCTGTTGATACCATTCCTACGCCTGTCCTCCTCTATTCTTCAAGACAGGCTCATAGAGTGTGGATAACTGGTGTATACGTAGTGTTATCCACAGGCTATATCCCTGTTATATACAGGATTTTCAACATTAATTGTTAATAACTTATGCTTGTGTTTCAGTATGTTAAGTCAGTTATCCACAATCCTGTTCATAATCCTGTGTATTGATAATACTGACGCATCAGAACAGGAATTGCTTTTGTTTTGCCTGTTTTATAACGGAATAAACAGGCTTATACACAGGTATGTTAATAACTATTTGCTGTATACCAATCATTTATAAAGTTACCAACACTAATGTTGATAACTTACATTCGTATGCGAAGACGAGAATAATTCAACATTCCTTGCTCGGCTTTGCCGCTTGCCTAAGCAAGGATTCCTAATTCTTCTGCGGTTCCGCCGAAGACGATATTTGCATTTCTAACGCTCAATACTGCCACTTGAGCGCACAACGAAATCTTTGGTGCGAAATTCTTGAGTTTTGAGCGTGCAGCGTCAACTTCTTTATTGTCAGTCGTTTATACGGTTTTTGTATGATGTGTGCAATGATTTACGTTCTTAAACAGCCACTTTATGCCATCATAGAGCCACTTTTACACTCTAATAGTGCCACTTTTATCATGCAATAGTGCCGCTTTTAGTCTCTAATAGTGGCACTTTCGTAGTGTAAAAGTGGCGCTATTGATTAATGATGGTTGCTTTTTAATCGTGTAAGACAAGAAAATCACGTATCTGAATCTCTAGATTTGATTTTTATTTTGTAATACATTTTTACTCTTTGTACGATATTTGCATTATCCACATGAGTGTGGATAACTTGTGAATAAGGATTTTGTGTGTGCGATAAACAAAAACTCCTGTGTGCGTAACGCAGCGTTTTTGTGTGCGTATGTCATTCCTGAGTGTTGATAAACAGGCAGAAAAAGGCTTTCTTTTCAACTCATTTTGTTAATAACTGCATATTGTGTATCAGCCTGTTGCGGAGTTATCCACAGGTTATCCACAATTGTGGATAACTCCGTATGCCTGTTATTGTAGATAACTAACAAACAGGTGTAGATAACTGACAGGATATTGTGGATAACGTAAAAAACCGATGATACCAAATATAACGGTATCATCGGTTTTGTCATTAAAATATGTGTTTCATTAAAGAGGGAATCCCTCTTCTTTAATGATTTCTTTGAGAATACTGACCTTTGCGGTTGAAGCATTCTCTTTGTCATAAATGAGTAGAAGAACAATCTCTCCCTCCATCTCCTTCGTGATGAAATTATACGTGATGACTCTTGCTCCGCCAGACTTTCCCTTGCTTTTCGACTTTATGGCCATTCGTATTTTGCGGATGCCTGGAGCTAATTCTGCTCCTTGTAGTGGGTTCTCGAGAAGCGTTTTACCAAAGTTTATCAAGTCATCTTTGAACGAAGGATATTTCTTTGCAAGCTTTTTCGCTGTTGCATCGAAGTAACTTGAGGTTGTAATTCTATAATTCATTTATCAATTTTTCAAGTGTATTCAGCTGTTTCTTACCGGCAACAGCATCCTTTAGTTCACGAAGTGCTCCTCTCAGATCAGCCGCTATGTTTTGTGTTGTTTCAGTAACGGTGTCTGAAGAGGTAACAGGAACAAGACGAAAACTGCCTTCACGTGACTTCAGAATCACGTGTTCACCTGAATTTACCATTGAGAAATATTTGCCCTGATTGGCTCTGAAATCTCTTGCGCTAACTATCATCATGATTATTTTACTTTATGTTTACGCCACAAAGTTAGGTATTATATTTTATATTGGCAACCGTTTTGGTACCAAAAACGGTACCAAATATAATAATTAACAACTAAACTATAGCTTGAGAAGCTTAAATTAATTACCATAAATTTGCGTATCCCGTTTTTTTTTATTTCTTTTGTAAGTTGCAGCCGATACATCTTTATATTTATATCGGTTCTGCATTGTTATTGATACGTAATTAAATAAAAAACAGAACAATCCTAATATATGGTTCAGAAAAAGAAGGATGATGGACTTACGCCGATGATGCGACAGTTTTATTCGTTCAAGGAGGCCAATCCGGACGCTTTGTTGCTCTTCCGCTGCGGCGACTTCTACGAGACTTACGCTGATGACGCCGTGGAGGCGGCTAAGATTCTTGGCATTACGCTTACACGTCGCTCCAACGGAAAGAACGCCAATGGTGCGGCTTGCGAGATGGCTGGTTTCCCTTATCACGCTCTCGACACTTATCTGCCTAAGCTCATCCGTGCCGGAAAGCGCGTTGCCATCTGCGACCAGCTGGAAGATCCGAAGCTTACGAAGACCCTTGTAAAGCGTGGCGTTACGGAGCTTGTTACGCCCGGCGTGTCGATGGACGACACGGTGCTGAACTATAAGGAGAACAACTTTCTGGCTGCCGTACACATGACGAAGACGGCATGCGGCGTGTCGTTCCTCGATATCTCTACGGGAGAATTCCTGGTAGGGGAGGGCACGTCTGATTACGTGGAGAAGCTGTTGGTGTCTTTCCAGCCTAAGGAGGTGCTGCACGACCGTCAGATGAAGCGTGAATTCGAGGACAGGTTCGGCAACAGGTGGTGTACGTTCCAGCTGGACGACTGGATGTTTACGGAGCAGAGTTCGCGTCAGAAGCTCCTCAAGCACTTCGGCACGCAGTCGCTCAAGGGTTTCGGTGTGGAGCATCTCCCGCTTGGCGTGGTGGCTGCCGGCGTAATCATGCAGTATCTGGAGATGACGCAGCACACCAATATAGGCCATATAACGTCGCTCCGACGCATTGAGGAGGACCGTTATGTGCGTCTTGACAAGTTCACCATCCGATCTTTGGAGCTGCTTGGCAGCATGCAGGAGGACGGTTCGTCGCTCCTTGACGTCATCGACCGCACCACAACGGCGATGGGAGCTCGTATGCTGAAGCGCTGGACCGTATTCCCGCTGCGCGACGTGGCGACGATAGGCAAGCGCCTTGACGTCGTCGAGACGTTCTTCCGCAAGCCCGACTTCCGTCAGGTCATTGACGAACAGCTCCATCGCATAGGCGATATAGAGCGAATAATATCGAAGGTGGCCGTAGGAAGAGTGTCGCCGAGAGAGGTGGTTCAGATGAAATTGGCTCTACAGGCGCTTGTTCCTGTGAAGTCTGCCTGTCTCAGTTCTGACTGCGAAGAAATCCGCTCGATGGGTGACAGGCTCAACCTTTGCGAGAGTCTGCGCGACCGCATTGAACGCGAGATACAGTCTGATCCGCCTTTGCTCGTAGCGAAGGGCGATGTCATAGCTTCCGGTTACTCAGAGGAGCTGGACGAACTGCGCTCCATTTCGCGCGGAGGCCGCGACTATCTGCTGAAGATTCAGGAGGAAGAGGCGGCGAGGACAGGCATCCAGTCGCTTAAAGTGGGATATAACAACGTCTTCGGATATTACCTTGAGGTGCGCAATACTTATAAGGACGCCGTGCCACAGGAATGGATTCGCAAGCAGACGCTTGCCAATGCGGAGCGCTATATCACGCAGGAACTGAAGGAATATGAGGAGAAAATCATGGGTGCGGACGAGAAGATTCTCGCCCTTGAGAGCCGTCTCTTCAACGAACTGGTTACGGATATGGCTGAGTTTGTGCCGCAGATACAGATCAATGCCAATATCATAGCCCGCATAGACTGTCTGCTTTCCTTCGCAAAGGCGGCGGAAGAGCATCGTTATGTTCGTCCTGTCGTGGCTGACGACGCCCTGTTGGAGATACAGGCAGGACGCCATCCTGTCATCGAAACGCAGCTTCCGGTAGGCGAGCAGTATGTTCCGAACGACATAAAACTCGACACGGAGAAGCAGCAGATAATGATAATCACCGGACCAAACATGGCTGGTAAGTCGGCGTTGCTGCGCCAGACTGCCCTTATCACGCTCATGGCGCAGATGGGAAGCTTCGTGCCTGCCGACTCGGCACATATCGGTCTTGTGGACAAGATATTCACACGTGTGGGTGCTTCGGACAATATCTCGTTGGGCGAATCGACGTTTATGGTGGAGATGACCGAGGCTTCGGACATCCTCAACAACGTTACGCCGCGCTCCCTTGTGCTCTTCGACGAGCTTGGACGAGGCACTTCCACGTACGACGGCATCTCCATTGCGTGGGCAATAGTGGAGTATCTGCATCAGCATTCGGGCGCTCAGGCCCGCACACTCTTCGCCACTCACTATCACGAGCTGAACGAAATGGAGAAGCATTTCGAGCGTATCAAGAACTATAATGTGAGCGTGAAGGAGGTGAACGGTAAGGTTATCTTCCTCCGCAAGCTTATGCCGGGCGGATCAGAACATTCGTTCGGTATACATGTGGCAGAGATAGCCGGTATGCCGAAGTCGATAGTGAACCGCGCCAACGCAATTCTGAGGCAGCTTGAGGCAGACAATGCCGGAGTGGGAGTGGACGAGAGTGGGGCAGAGGCATCGGCAGAAGCTCCTTCAGAGAACGCCGCAGCCACTACCGTCACGTCCGTAAAGAGGCGCAAGGGAGGCAAGCTCTCCACGCGCAACATCGCCAGCCAGTCGTCCGTTCAAGGCGTACAGTTGTCTTTCTTCCAGCTGGACGATCCCGTGCTCTGCCAGATACGCGACGAGATAATAGGTCTGGACATCAACAACCTCACGCCCGTAGAGGCGCTCAACAAACTGAACGAGATAAAGAAAATCGTGACCGGAAGGTCGTGATCTTATAATATAAGCTGTATAAATTCGTTATATAAGCAATAACGAGAGAGAGAATAATTAAGAAACGAATTGGTAACAACTTAACTATTTAGAGAAGAATATGAAATGTAAGACACTTGCTGTATCAATGACCAACTCGCATCTGCTGAATACAGGTCTTGGAGAGTTTGAGAAAAGCATAGGTATACGCCTTGCAGACAAGGCTCCGATGCTGCTCGATAAGTATGGCATAAAGCTTCTGTTTCTCGTGGATAAGGAGATGGTGGGAGCTTTCGGCGACAATGTCGACTATTATGTCATCAACAAGGTGCGTCGTGAATTGCTGAAGAACAGTCTGTTCACGCCGCTTCGTCGTTGGCTGCTGCCGAGTGTGGATATGGTGCATTGGACCAATCAGTTCTATAAGTTCAGAGTTCGTATTGCTCCGAAGCTACTTGTTACGGTGCACGACTTCAACTTCATGCACAACGAGATAACCGGTTTGCACAAGCGTAAGAAGCTGATGGTGACCACCCGCCGCCTCGATCAGGCTACGCATCTGTCGTTTATATCCAACTTTACAGAGCAGGATGTCAAGTGCTACTATGACTTCAAGCAGCCTGCCCGTGTGATTTGCAATGGCGTTACCAATCTCAATACGAAGACTCAGGATCAGTATGACAAGGAGCTGGAGGGAATGGGAGTGCCTAAGACTTTCCTTTTCCACATCTCACGCTGGTCGCGCAAGAAGAACGTGATTCTGATACTGGAGATGATGAAGCATCTGCCTGATGAGCATCTGGTGCTTGCTGGTACGGCAGGGGAGAAGTTTGAGAAGCTCGTTTACGACACCATAGAGAGCCTACAGCTGAAGAACGTCACCGTTGTGGGCAAGGTTACGGGCGAGCAGAAAGCGGCGCTTCTGAGCCGTTGTAAGGGCCTTCTGTTCCCTTCGATGTCGGAAGGTTTCGGTCTGCCGGTAGTGGAGGCTATGTGTTTCGGCAAGCCTTCGTTCCTCACACGCCTTACATCGCTGCCTGAAGTGGGTGGCGACATCAGCTATTACTTCGATTCGCTGGACGCAAAGGATATGGCTGAGACTGTACGCAAGGGACTTGCCGATTATGCCAGCGCACCGGAGGAGAAGGCGGAGAAGCTGAAGCAGCGCGCAGCAATGTTCAGTTGGGACCGCGCCGTAGACGAATACGTGCAGTTCTACATCGACATTTTGTGCGGAAAGGAGAAATAAGTTGAGGGTTGAGAGTTGAGAAGTGAGAGTTGAGAGTTATGATTACCATTATTGATAATATCATATACTAAAAAAGAGATATCATAACTCTCAATTCTCAACTTTCAATTCTCAACTAAAAGTAATCATAACTATCAACTTTCACTTCTCAAATCTCAACTAAAAGTTATAAATCCAGCTCGAACGAGATATTGTGTCGCTTCGAGTATTTCGTCCAGAACAGTTTGCGCTGTTCCATTATATTGCTGAGGCAGTCCTCATAATTCATGCCTCGCTCCTTAGCGTAAACCTCTGCTATTCTTTTAAAGAACTTCTTTGAGCCCCAAAGACGGGCGAAATTGGCGCATCCAGCCTTCATTGTAACCTCGCCGAAGTACATGCGATTGATGTCGACAACGGAGAAGTGGTATTCTCCCTTGTCGTCCTTCTGCCATAGGATGTTGCCCGGCGAGTAGTCGCGATGGAGCAGTTGCTCCTCGTGCATGTGAGCGGTGAAGCGTGCGAAGGCTTCTGCGAGCGGCAGGCACTCCTCTTCCTTCATCTTTATCACCTCGTAGAAGCGGTTAGGGTAGGGGCATTGCAGGCTGATGAAGTACGATTCCTTCAGTATTCCCGTCACACGGTTCTCTATGTAAGCCACAGCTTCGGGAGTTTCCACGCCCTTTGATAGCAGTATGGAGGGGTATTCGTAGGCTCTCTGTCCTTTCGGAGTGCGAAGGGAGGTGGAGTAGATTATGGCGTTAAGGAAGTGCGGAGCGTGATATCGCTTGACGTTCACGCTCAGTCCGTCCGGCGTCTGCATCACCTTTATGAGGTTTCGTCCGTTGTGTATGGTTTCGCCCTCATGCTCCATGCGTTCCGGTATCGACTCGATGAAGGGTCTGAGGTGGGCGTATTTGTCGGCTATTCTAATTGACATCATATGTCTTCTGTTTTTATTATTGCATTGTTTTAGGGTTCGTGTCGAGGTCGTCGTCCTCAATACGGATGCGTCCGTCGTATGTTAGCAGCTCGTTACGCTTATATTTGTACGACGTTGAGGCTATTGACTGCGTGGTGTCGTAGCGGTTTGACCGTACGTCAAGGATGCCGCAGACAAGCTCATACACGAGGTCGTTGGTGAAATAGCGGTCGCTGTTGGCTTTCAATGCCTCTGCAACGCCGGCATGTTGCTTTCTGTATTCGTCAGAAAGATACGTCCAAAGCGGTATGCGAACCATCTTGAAGCCGAGGAAACGCGGCGAACGACGCATGTCGGGGATGCCTCCGTGGTCAGAGAAGTAGACCATTGCCTGTAGGTTGAGCTTCTGTTTGGCGTAACTATAGATACGCTCAAGCACGTGGTCGGTGTAGCGGATGGAGTTGCGATAACACTCCACATCGCCTCCGTCGGTACGCAGTCCGTGCTCTTTGGCGAACGATTCAGGATATCGGTTCTCGTAATTGAAGTGCGAACCCTTGAGATGCAGCACCACAAAGTTGTCGTCTTCAGGATTTATTTCGTCCAGGAAGTTCAGCAACGACTCGTCGAACTGCTGTATGCCGCCCTCCTTCTTCACCCATTTGGCAGTGTCGGAGGTCTGCGCCACGAGCGTCACGGAAGTGTCGTTGATGCCTATATAGCTCTGATTGCTATACCATTTGGTCACGTATCCGGCTCGTCTTGCGATGTCGATGATGGAGCAAGAGTCGGCGAAAGGCTTGTCATTATATTGGTTTCGCTCGGTCAGGACGCGCTCCAAGGAGGGCACGGTCTGCATAGCACATGAGTAAGCGTTGGGGAAGAATACGAATCTCGAATCCTTCTGCTTCATCATCTGCGTCTCCCAAGGCGTTGTTTCCCAAGGCTGTGAGGGGCAGAAAGCAGACATATAGTCGCGGCAAGCCGACTCGCCTATTACCATTATTATGGTCTTTCCGCGTCTTGGGCTGTCGTTAAGCTTCTCCACTTCCAGCGTTTCAAGGCGCTGCTTCATGCCCGTACGATAACCCATTGTGCTGCGATTATACGTTCGTACGTCGATGTAGAGCGTCATTATACCGGTGCGGACGAAGAGTCCGTGGCGCGGTTTCCAGATGTATGCGGTGAAGTAAATGAATATGGCGATGATGAAGAAGGCTGCCGCTGCCGTACCGGTGGACGTGGCTGCCTCATGCAAAGGGAAGGTTGGGGCAGAGGCGTTTGTCGCTATGCAGAGAGCAATGATGCCACCAATGGAGACGAATGACAGCGCTGTCTTCCATATAGGGAATGACTTTACGAACTCGCGTGCCTCGCTCCAGTAAGTGTTTACAAGCGGCTGCATGCCTGCTTCGTCCACGCAAGTGCGATAAACGGCGTAATAAACAGCCTGTGCAAGAGGTATGATGACGAGCGCAGCCTCCACTGTTCCAACCACGATGGCAGCCGCAATGGGAGAGAACCATGCTATGATGTTCTGCAATGCCGTCAGCCAACCGAAGAGATAGATGCCGAAAGCGATGTCCATGTGGTTGTCATAGTCGGGCGATGAGGCGCGGTGAGTAAGGTCATACGTGACGTTATATACCGTCATCCACAGCAAAGCCGTAAGGAATGAGGCAGCGATGGCGGTGGAGCAGGGCATGATCAACGCTTCGCGCAGAAGGTTATCGCTGTGTCCAGCCAGCACGGCAGCCTCCATTGGGATGACAGCCTGAAGCGCAGCGAGAAGATAACGTCGCTGCTGCTGGCCCCGCGAGTTGCGTGCCAGTCCCATATTATAGCGCAGGAAGACAAACAGTCCAACCCCGAAGAGTATGAAGAGTATTAGCATTTCTGAATGATTATGATATGAATTTTGCCGGCAAAGCCATACGTAAATGATATATAGCTTACAGATTGACGAGTTTCCTATACACCTCCATCACCTGCTTTGCTGTGTCCTTGTTCTCGAATCGCTTCACGTATTCGCGGCTACGCATGATGCGAAGGTCGCGTTGTTCGGCTCCGCGCAAGGTCAGCCTGATGGCTTCGGCGCATTCTTCGGGGCTGTCAGGGCTTACGTAAAGGCAGTCAGGACCGCCCGCTTCCTCCAGACACGATCCCGTAGCAGCCACCACCGGCAGTCGGCTCTGTATGGCTTCGATGATGGGAATGCCGAATCCTTCGTAGCGGGAGGGATAGACAAACGACTCTGCCAGCTGGTAAATGGCATGCAGAGCGTTGTTTTCCACGCCCGAAAGCATGTGCAAGCGGTGCGCCACATTGTTCTTCTCAGCCCATTTCTCCACCTTGTCAGCATACTTCGTGCGTCTTCCCACCACCACCAGATGGATGTCTTCGGAAAGGTATTTGAGGGCTTTCACGGCGAGCAGCACGTTCTTTCGCTCCTCGATGGTGCCCACGTTGAGCACGAACCGTTCGGGAAGGTTGTATCTGCGGCGTGTCTCGTCAGCCGCTTCCTCGCTTACCACGTTGGCGAAGCGTACGCCGCAACTCTGATAGATGATGTCTATGCGCTTGGGATTGACGCCTCCAAGCTCCACGATGTCCTCCGCCGTGCGGCGAGATATGGCTATTATGCGGTCGGCTTCGCGGCACGTAAGGTGGAATTTGGCTCGATACATCATCACGTCAATGGGATTATAATATTCGGGATGGCGCATGAAGATGAGGTCGTGGATGGTCACCACGCTCTTTATTCCCGACTTCCTGATGCCTATAGGCAGCTCGCCGGACAGTCCGTGATACAGGCTGACGCCGTCCTTCTTAAGGTCGCGTACGATGCCCCAGGAGCGCCACAAGGCTTGCGCTATGCCGCTTTTCGCACTTTTGGGATAAACATATCTCATTCTTTGCGACATGTTCACCTGCTCTCTGAGGTTTTCACGTCCGTATGAAGGCGTGTAGAGGAGCATCTCGCAGGCTTCGGGGAGAGTGCGGGAGAGGTCGTTGACAAGAGTGCGCGAGTAATTGCCAAGTCCGGTAGTGTTGCGCACGAGTCGCTTGGCATCGTATGCTATTTTTGTCATGATATTGTTATTTTAAGTCAACTGATTGCTTGACGTTGTCTCTTTATTTTATTAGCGCTATGGGCTCTTTATTGTTTGCGCGGCATGGTCTTGCCGTCCACTATCACGTATTCTTTGTCGAACTGTTCGTGGCTACGCTTCCATCTGTTGTGAGTCCAGAGGTAGTAAGCCGGTTCGCGGCGGATGGTCTGTTCGAGGAGCTGGAAGAAGCGTCGGGTGAGTTCGTGCTCTTTCCATTCTGCCGGATTACGCGTGATAAGGTGGAGCGTGGCTGTGTAATATCCTCTCTTGGGTCGTTCCATGTCGAAGTAGAACACGGCATTGTTCATCTTCCGCATGATGCGTTCTGCGCCCGTAAACACTCCCGTGTCGTGATTAAGGAAGTCCAGCCATAAGTGGATGTTGGCGTAACGCGGTCCCTGATCGGCTATATATCCGCAGAAAGAGCGTATGTTCTGGCGTCGCAAAGTAACGATATGGCGTAGTATTTCGTTCTTCGGGATGACGATGCTTGAGGGTTGCGACGTGCGAATCTTGCGGAACAGCTTGTCAGCCCATTCCGAACGCAGAGGTTTGTATATGAGACCCATCTTACGGTTCTCTGGGAATGCGATGCCTGTGCATGAGAGCCACTCCCAGTTGCAGTAATGTCCGAGGAACGCAGAGCAGTCCTGTCCTTCCTGGAAGCACTTCTCCACCTCCTCCGCACCGACGATTTTGAGTCGCTTGCGCAGCTCCTTGTCGCTGATGTTCAGCAGCTTGAACGTCTCTACAAAGTAGTCGCAGAGCCATCTGTAGAAGCGTCTTTCCAGCTTCAGACGCTCCAGTTTAGTCTTCTCGGGGAAGGATGTGGCGAGGTTTCGCCTTACTATGCGTCGGCGATAGCGCACAAGATGGTAAAGTATGACGAACGCCACGTCGCTGATGGCGTATAAAAACCAAAAGGGCATGAGCCCTGCGATAACTCGCAAGACTCTCACCCTTTTCGAATCCTTTTCGTTTGTATGTTGTTGAGGAGTGTTATTACCCATACGTAGTGTATTGTTCAGTATTTCGTTTCAGTTTCCTTTTACTTCTGCATCTCGTGCAGCTTGCGGTAATATCCGCCCTTTTCGAGCAGTTCTTCGTGCGTTCCGCGCTCCACAATCTCGCCTTCATGCAGCACGCAAATCTCGTCGGCGTTCTTGATGGTGGACAGTCGGTGTGCTATTGCCACCGTGGTGCGCGTCTTCATGAGGCGTTCCAGGGCGTCCTGCACCAGTCGTTCGCTCTCCGTATCGAGAGCAGACGTTGCCTCGTCGAGGATAAGGATGGGCGGGTTCTTGAGTATGGCTCGGGCTATGCTGACGCGTTGGCGCTGTCCGCCTGAGAGTCTGCCGCCACGGTCGCCGATGTTGGTGTCGTAACCGTGCTCTGTCTGCATGATAAACTCGTGTGCGTTGGCTATGTGTGCCGCCTGCTCCACCTGCTCACGTGTGGCAGAATCCACGCCGAACGTGATGTTGCCGTAGAACGAGTCGTTGAAGAGAATGGCTTCCTGATTGACGTTGCCGATGAGCTGGCGAAGGTCATGTATGCCCAGATCCTTTACGCTTATGCCGTCGATGAGCACCTCTCCCTCCTGCACGTCGTAATAACGCGGGATAAGATCCACGAGAGTAGACTTTCCTGATCCGCTCTGACCTACGAGCGCCACCGTCTTTCCTTTCTCTATTACGAGATTGATGTCCTTCAATACCCACTGTTCGCCGTAGCGGAACGATACGTGGCGGAACTCAATCTGATGCTCAAACGAAGCTATATGCTTGGGATTGGCAGGTTCCTTGATGGTGTTTTCTGCCTTCAGAATCTTGTCTACACGCTCCATTGAGGCAAGTCCCTTGGGGATATTGTAGCTCGCTTTGGAGAAATCCTTGAGCGGATTGATGATGGAATAGAGCATCACAAGATAATAGATGAACGTCGGACCGGACAGTATCTGCTGGTCGAGCACTAAGATGCCGCCCACCCACAACACGATGATAATCAGTACCGTGCCCAAAAATTCGCTCATCGGGTGAGCCATCTGCTGGCGGATGTTGACGCGCTGTATGGAGTCGCGGTATTCGGAGTTGATGCCGTCAAATCGCTTGTTCATCTTATCCTCGGCGCAGAATGCCTTGATGATGCGCAGTCCGCCGAGCGTTTCCTCCACCTGCGACATCGTGTCGCTCCATAGCGACTGTGCCGCTATTGACTTGCGCTTGAGCTTTCTGCCCACATATCCCATAAACCAGCCGAAGATTGGCACGAATACGAGGGTGAAGAGCGTCAGCTGCCACGATATGAAAATCAGGGCTGTGAAGTAGGATATGATGAGGATGGGGTTCTTGAAGAGCATGTCCAGCGACGACATTATGCTGCTCTCTATCTCGCCAACGTCGCCCGTCATACGTGCAATGATGTCGCCCTTGCGCTCTTCGGAGAAGAATCCGATGGGCAATGACGTAATCTTATGGTAGAGCTGGTTGCGGATGTCGCGTACCACACCCGTACGAATGGGGATGATTGTGGCTGAAGAAAGGAAGTAAGCTCCTGTCTTGAGGAACGTAGCGAAGGCGAGGAACAGACCTATAAGCAGCAGCGTAGTGGTTGCTCCCACGTCGCCGATGAGCTGCGTGACGTAGTAGTCGGCGTTGTTGGCAAGCACTTCCTTCAGGTTGTCCAGCGACCAAGGCATAAGCTCTGTGGCAGTACCGGCTCCCTCCGTGCGGAAAAGAATCTGCAGAATGGGGATAAGGGCTGCGAACGAGAAGATGTTGAGCACCGCCGAGAGGATATTGAAGACCACCGTCAGCGCCAGATACTTCTTGTAGGGCGGGATGAAACGCCGCAGTATTTGGAGGAATTCTTTCATATCATTCTTTCTTATTCTATGCATTCTCCCAGCAGCGTAGCCGACGTTGCGTCAGTAATCTTCACCATAACGCGCTCTCCGATGTGATGTCCCTTCTTGTCGAACACCACAGCCTTGTTCTGCTCGGTGCGTCCCATGAGCTGTTCGCGTGATCGCTTGGAGAATCCTTCCACGAGCACTTCGAAGGTCTTGCCGATGTCCTTGCGGTTCTGCTCGGCTGAAATCTCGGTCTGGAGGTGGATAAGTTCGTTCAGACGCTCTATCTTTACCTCCTCCGGTACGTTGTCGGGCAGGTGCTTGGCGGCGTACGTACCCGGGCGCTCACTGTACTTGAACATGAAAGCAGAGTCGAACATGCACTCGCGTACCAACGAGAGAGTCTCGGCGTGGTCCTCCGGAGTTTCGTCATGATAGCCCACGAAGAGGTCGGTGGAGAGTCCGCAGTCGGGGATGATGCGTCGTATGGCAGCCACACGCTCCAGGTATTGCTCACGCGTGTACTTACGGTTCATGAGCTTCAGAATCTTGCTTGATCCGCTCTGGCCCGGGAAGTGGATGTGCTTGCAGAGGTTTGGCTCGTCAGCTACGGCATGGAGGATGTCGTCCGTCATGTCCTCGGGGTTGGATGTGGTGAAGCGCACGCGCATGTCGGGCACGCTCTGAGCCACCTTGCGGAGGAGTTCGGCAAACGATACGCCGCCTTCCATGCGCTTACCGGCAGGTGTCAGACCGTAGCTGTTGACGTTCTGTCCGAGGAGGGTCACCTCCTTGAAGCCGCGGTCGTGCAGGTCCTTCACCTCACGCAGGATGCTCTCCACGTCGCGCGAACGCTCGCGTCCACGAGTGTAGGGCACGATGCAGTAATGGCAGAAGTTGTTGCATCCTCGCATGATGCTCACGAATCCGCTCACGCGTCCCGCTCCGATGCGCTGCGGTACGATGTCGCGATACGTCTCCGTAGTGCTCAGCTCGATGTTGCAGGCGTTGTGTCCGTTCTCGCATTGTGCAATCATGTCGGGCAGATTGAGGTACGAGTCGGGTCCGCATACGAGGTTGGCGTGATGGTTGTTGATAAGGTCCTCACGCACACGCTCCGCCATACAACCCAGAACGCCCAGTATCAGCTGGCGTCCCTTCTTCTGCTCAGCGTGCAGAGTTTCCAGTCGTCCGTATATCTTGTTCTCCGCATTCTCGCGAATGGAGCAGGTGTTGAGGAATATGGCGTCGGCGTCAGCCTCGTTCTCGCACAGTTCGTAGCCAGCCATCTGCATGATGGAAGCCACCACTTCAGAGTCTGCCACGTTCATCTGGCAGCCGTATGTCTCAATGAAAAGTTTCTTCATTTATATGATATATATGTATGTTTCGTGTGTATATAACCATGCAAAGTTACGAAAAAAAGAATAAACGTGGGGTATAAATGTTGCAGAATGAGAGAGTTGTGGCTATTTTGTGTCAAAGCCCTGCCTACCACAGCTGATTCCACTGCTAAATCGCAGTTTTATAGCATGAATTTATAAATGAGCAAACAGTGCAAACCTAGGAGGCTATGGCGTCCCGCCGTGGCCACGCACCCACGAACGACCAGCAGATTGAGTATGAGCTGCGGGTTCCGCGAAGCGGGACCTATACAATGAAACCCACTGCAAGCTCCTAAGGAGCGAAGCTGTGGGTACGTGCGTCACCTCCATCTAAATATAGATTATCAGCTATGGGAGGGTGCGTGGCTACGGCGAGACGCCATAGCCTCCTATGTTTGCCTCGTCTGCTGTAATTCACAACTGAATAATTCAAAATCGCAGGCGAAGCCGAGAATAATTCACCGCTCGGCTTTGCCGCTTGCCTAAGCAAGAACTCAAAATTCAAAATTCCTAATTCTTCGGCGGTTCCGCTGAAGACAATATTTGCATTTCTAACGCTCAATACTATGAGTTGAGCGCACAACAAAATCTTTGGTGCGAAATTCTTGAGTTTTGAGCGTGCAAGGATAAACGGTTTATACACAGTGAATTAGAAGGTTTGTGAGGAAAGTGTGCAAAAAAAAGAAGCAGCAAGAAGCCTATTTGTGCTGCAATAGCGCCACTTTTACACTCCAATAGTGGCACTTTTATCATGCAATAGTGCCACTTTTACTGTCTAATAGTGGCACTATTGGAGTGTAAAAGTGGCTCTATCGTATGGC